>Ga0056128_1003617_pt1 | contig 19091 bp, 14 predicted proteins | sample WorMetLIZISLAND2_FD_71113 | JGI IMG/M metagenome (GOLD analysis project Ga0056128, IMG submission 71113) | Marine gutless worms symbiont microbial communities from Max Planck institute for Marine Microbiology, Germany - Olavius geniculatus... ... | reverse complement strand
GGTTGAGAGGAGTTGAGAATGTTGTACGTCAATGTGGCAAGTTTGAATTCAATGCGTTGATCAATTGGGAGCCAATGCAGATCCTGGAGAATATCGGATGAGCGAGTACCACGAGGGAGAGCGTGACTGGCAACGACTCTAGCAAGTGTATTTTGGACTCGCTGAAGACGGTTGATATTTTTCTGAGTGGTGCCAAAAAGAACAGAATTAGCATCCTGCAGAGAGAAGGACAGTAGCAGCTTGCCCCACACCGAAATGGCTGGTGGCGTGGTGTGGTTGGTAACGCGTTTTGGCTGAAATGAAGTTACTCTACGCCGGGCCCAGTTAGTACTGCGATGGGTGACGACCTTTACCTTTTACCTTTTTACCTTTACCTTTTAACCAAATAGGTACACCACCGATTCCGACTGTACGGCTGCCTATTTATAAAGCACATATAGAGCACAGCTAAAACTCTATAGCGGTACAATAACTTCCAACTGACGTAACTGATACAAAACCTAATTTGCCAGAATCATCTTTCTTTGGTGACGGAAATGAGCTGATGTCTCCAAGCTCGCAAGCGTAAGCTTTGAGGTGGATTGGAATACTGTACAGACTGGCAGGCACGGTCTTCACTTGTACCAGCGGCGACGGCTGATATTCATTCTGCATCAATTCCTCCCGTTTCAGCCGTTCTTTCTCCGAGACAATCCGCAGGACTGGCACGTGGGCGTCGGCTGGACTTGCTGTTGACTCGGATTCATGAACGGTTTCATCCACTATGAAGCGAGTATCATCTTCAGCAGCTGGCGAATCATCGGTGATGCTATCATCCATCTGTTGTGTGTTGTCCGTGTCACCCAGCTCCTTAACATGCAATACCAGTATAAAATGACACATAAATGAAACTAGAAAGCAGTCATAGCCCGCAGGTACCTCTGCCAAGGCAAAGCTATTCGCCAGGCGGCGTCACCATCTTCGCTTTGCCAGTGGTTCCCTTATGCCCCCTTTAATGCAATGGTAACGAAAATTTCAAAGTGATCCAGAATCCAGGATTCCTGCCGGATCACGCCCAAAATTGAATCACTAGTAGTTTATGCCACGCCCGACATTCCCTCAAAATTTCGGAAAGATCCATCCATAACTTTTCAATTTATCTTGCTGTCGCACAGACAAACAAACAAATAGACAAACAAAAACCGGCAAAAACATTACCTCCTTGGCAAAGGTAATTAAACAAACTACTTTCAGTTTCCATTCCACCAATCTTCTACATTAGTAAAAAGATAACTAAATATTTTTGATTAGTTGAAGCCAGCAGCTGAATACAAGAGTGTTCGGCAAACATCAGAGAGACTAAAAAGATTGAGCAAATTTATTGCTTTGGTAAAAAAAATGCATTAATAAAACAAAATAGAATCATGAAAAATTAAAACAAGTACTACAAAACCATTATGTATCAAATACCATAAATAACAAAAACGCCCAGCTGTCGCTAGGAAAAATGCGCTACAGTCTATACAGTTCCTGTTGCAGTACTGACCTTCAAGGTCATTCAAAGTGGATGATTTTCATCTCATCGGTAAAGTAACCTTAGCCCTATCTCTTACCATTCCAAGATATGGCCAGTTTTCCATTAAAAAATGTTTATTTTTCCTACCCCCTCCATCCAGCCCTAAATTGAAAAATGTTCCCCTTGCACTGCATCCCCCAAATTTTGTAAGAATAGTGCACTGAGACAGGGCCAATAATCGTGCAAAACGTTTTCCCCCAACACCTACCCCTTAGCTAGGGTACATCCGTTACAGAAGAACAGACGTCGAATGACAGACGACGCCAAAAACGCCGTACAACATGGCTGCGGCGCGTCAAAAATCTTGTAACAGTAACACTTGACAACTACAATTTTATAAGTGCCAGTAAGATAACCAGATTTTTTCAAAGATTTACAAATTCAGCCAAATTTTGCTAAATCGGCAAGTAGCTACGGTATTAGAATCATGTCAGATTTAAACTAGTTAGAACAATATAACCTCAGAAATAGAAACAATTCATGAAACAAGGTTGGATAAAACTCTCACAACTGATCATGTAAAAATACAAGTTATCTAGTACTGTTCACACTAAAGGCCAAGTTGCACGAAAAGCAATATTGGACAAATGTGTAAAATGCAGGGGACCTTTTAAAATAAAGAATGATGGCGACTATACTCGGGTCCTCGAACTTGGGTCAATCAGTATATTTACTATGACTTTGTCAAATGTGGTTACGGTTAGAATGATACTAGTACACTGTTCGGTGTTCGGAAAAAACACCCATTCGCGTTTTCTTTTATATTTTCTTGAAAATTGCATAGATTTCTACAAAATTTTCAGAGAATGTTTAGGAGAAAACAATATTTAACTTTTTCACCACTGGAATACTTGCAGTACTAACCGGGCCCAGCGCAGAGTAACTTCGTTTCAGCCGAAATGCGTTAACAACTACGCCACGCCACCAACGCCAGTACCCTGGCGCCGCCTTGTGAATTATATATTTGTCCAGGCCGAAAGCGCCCAAAAAATCCATAAAACCCTATTTTGGCATTCAAGGTCATCCAAGGTCATTGAATTCGGCGCCAATTGAAAGCCAGTATACGATTTCCTATTGGTGATTAATAGTAACTTAGGCCTTATCTCGCACCGTTACTGAGATACAGCGAATTAATGGCCAAAAATCGCAAATTTTGCCCACCCCCCTCTCATTTAGCGCTCTCGTTCGGGGTGACCCCCTTCGACTTTATCGAAAAGCTTTACGGTTCCTGAAACTAGAGTCTTCCAGGCAGCCGACGGTGAAAATTTGGAGATCCTAGCTTGGACCGTTTTTGACTGATCCACCCGTGTGACGGACAGACATACGGACAGACAGACGGAATTGCGATGGCTAAGATGCACTGAAAGCAGTAGCTGCTTTTGTGCGTAAAAATGATGCAACTTGGCCTTTAACAATAACAGAGCGATTTATCCAAAGAAACCAAAAAAGGCCATTTGTACACCAACTCCTTCTGTGCTGTCGACAAGAGTGCTGCTGTTGACATCTTTCGACTGTTTGTACACAAATCTTTCACGTGCCGTCCAGATGAAGTCATGGGCACCACGCTCAGCCAATGAAATATCAATCTGCTTACGGTCAGACACAAAATTATTAATCAACGCACAGTGCTTGGGCTTGGACAGCAGCGCAACACGAATGGATGGCCAGAGAAAGTCATACACTGGCTTGTAGTGGAGATCGAAATGCTCCAGAGCCAAGTCACATGCTGACTTCTTCTTTTGCATCATTGCCTATGGTACACATCAAAAACACATATACTCAGTAATACCAGTTACTACAATCTGGTATAAAGAATATAATAAATTCTTTAAAATCTTGTTTAAAAACAAAACTACAAGCAGCATAGTTCATGTGCCAAAATTCAGCAAATAGTTATTTTAGACGTCACACATAAAACTACATCGGTGCTAAAGAATCACCTACCAGCAAAATAGTGTAAAATAAACTTAAAATAAATGCAAAATAAAATGCAACAAAGTTAGGAGCTGATGCAGAGTTAGCAATTTCTTTAATGGCTGCTTTCATTCAATTCACATTTTACACAAAGTCTGTTTATGGCAGGAAAATGTAGTTTTAAAGCTTGACAGACATGATGATGAATGCTAAGAGGTAACTAAAATTAAACTAAAATGTAGAAATGCAAAACTATAGTAAGATATTCTTTGTAAAATTTACTACATATAAACAGTTGTATATGTTTTTCTAAAATTATGACTTTTGCACCCCTTTGCTGTTTAACCCCCTGGCTGATTCGTCCCCTGACTCTTTTGCCTCCTGGCTTTTTTGCCCCCTAGCTGATTTACCCGTGTGCCTGGCTGATTTGCCTCCTGGCTTGTTTGCCCAATGGCTGATTTGCAGCACCAAACTTTGACCAACTCACCCCCTGGCTTGTTCGCCTCCTTGCTGATTTACCACCTCATCTTGGACGATCTGCTCCAGTTGAAAAATAATGGTTGACTGTAAACCAATACTTTCTGTTCTGTATTAATGTATAGAAAGACAGCAACTACAGACCACAGTGTACTGTCACAGAACTGACAAGTAATCATTTCAATTAATGCTGTACGTGACAAAAATTATAAGCACGATAAATGACTGTAGCACAAAAATGGAAGTCAGTCATCTCGAACTCTACAGCAGCTGCATTGTGTGCTAAAAAGTAGACCTAGCTACAATTTTTGAACAGACATGTCAGTCTGCAATTTTCTAACATAGCCTAATTCCAACAGAGACCTGCAAATTTCTGCCTCAATTTCAATTTTGTCTTCTACCTAAAACATCAAATTTAGCTGCAAATATTGCATTTTTGGATGAAAAAGAAACTTAACACGAATTAAACAACGGAGGCGAATCGTCCAGGGCGAAGAGGCGAAATAGCCAAGGGCGAACAAGCCAAGGGTGAATCGTCGAACGTGCGGGGCGAATCAGCCGGGGGCAAAAGAACCAGAAGGCAAAAAGCCAGGGAGCGAAAGAGCCAAAGGGCGAATCAGCCCAGAAGCGAAACGGCAAAAAGGACCGAAAGAGACGAAAAAGACAGACACCGTTTTTCTATTATTGGCTCACGGTTGCTGTTGACAGCAAGGTGTTATCAGCCGTGAAAATTCACGGAAAATAAGTAAGCGTTTTCGCTATCTGCCGTGAATATTCCGTCTAGATGGACTATAGCCAGTAAACTAGAGGTCTGTCTACACGATTGTGGCCCGCCATAACCAAGGGCCAAGGGTTGTCATATGGTGACAACTGCGACTGACGACCTCGGCCGTAGCTTCACGGATCGCCAGTCCACCAACTAGCTCCTCAGGTCTAACTAGACCATCACAGGCAGCCGCTGGCAATTTTTTTTGTAGGCACTAGCACTGCCGTCGAACTTATAACGTATATTGTACACTAATTTATGGTGTACATTATTGTCACATAAATCTTTCGAAAATGCTAAACCTAACCCAATCACTAACCCTAACACTTACCCTAACCCTAAACCTTATACCTAACCTTTATCTGTGTAAGCGAAAACCATAATTTCAATATTAAGCACAAAAGCGTACTATATTGCACGTGAAATTGTCGCCCCCTGGTGAATGTAAATGTTGCATAATGACACGTCTCTCGACGTCAATTTTAGTACAAACTGAGCTATGGCGGCCTGTTGTAAACGATGAAAGCATGCTGAATAAGCGATAAAATAACACAGTAATAATTTACAGTATTAATTGAAAAAAGAAAAAAGTATACAGTTGCAATTTTCGTAGATATGAATTTTCACGGCAGATAGCGAAAATGCTTACTTATTTTCCGTGAATTTTCACGGCGGATATAATCTTCGCTGTCGACACGCCACGCCCATGTTCGAGCATGGCGTATGTTTTTCTATATAATTCAAGAACAAATTACCCATTTTTGTTTATAGCGATACCGCCTTTGGGTATACTCAGGCAAACGCTTTAATCTGGTAAACAATTTGATCAAACTGCAACTGCTCATTATATATTTATTCAGTTCAATGGATCCACCCGAAAAATAAACTCCAATATGTAAACAAAACTACGTAGAATACTTATTATTTATCCATTCGTTTTGAAGCTGGGCAATGTTTCATTTTCATGTTTTTTTATTCACAGTAGCGCTGTAGCGGTAATAGGCCGTAATCGATTTTGAAAAACCGAAACCAGTTTCGGTTTTGGGTTTTGCTGTGTAAATCGATTGCACCAAACCGTTTCCGTAGGACGGTAGGATTGTAAACAAATAACATGGCGAACGTCATGGTTCCCATGATGATTGAATTGTTATTTTATTTATTTTTATTTTCATCTTACTGTTGAAGCTTTATTAACAAACCAGCAACAAGCAAACGGCTTCCGGTTTCGCCAGCGAAACCTGCTCCAGAGTCGGTTTCAAAAATTGACCCCGGTTTCGCGAAACCGGCTTAATCGATTGCAGAAAACTCTACCCTGAAAGGAAACCGGTTTCGGTTTTTGCTAAATCGATTACGCTTTTATCCTAGTCATGATCCTAGTGAGCAAAAATATAATATATCTGCAAGTAACGTTATTTTTGTGTCAAAAGGAAACTTTAGAAAGTTGCTAAAGTTTTTGAATTTTGACAATTCGACAATCACTGATCTTGCACGAGTCCACGATAAGAGTGTTATGAGTGACCACTGAGTGACCTATCGGAGTATCGGTATGCACATGCGTGCGAGTGAAAGGCTATTTATAGCGCGATGACGTCATGGCGTGTACGTTCGGTCACTGGCAGGTCGGCTGGCCGGCCGGCCTCGTAGGCTCGTATTTTGTACGCTTGCGGTTAATCATGGCGTCGATGATGGAAAGCGATGGCTTGAACGAGCTGCTGGGCACGCACTACAGCGTCGTTCGACGCCAGTAGTTGTCGTTCGAAGTACGCCGAATTAGAATCCGCTTCTAACCGCACGGAAGTCGTCGTTTTCGAGCGTTGCCCTGATTCGCTTGTTGTTTTTCTGAGCTTGGTACAGAGGGCACTCAGTCACCCACGGCTCATTCGGTACATTAGACACCATGTAACGAGCAGAACGCACCAGGTATAACACATAACTGACCTGACGATACGATTATTACGGTACGGGCGCAAAAAGCGTGCGTAGAAATCTTTAGCAATTTGAGCTGTTTAGAACTGTTATGTCAGCTTGCGCGTCATCGGGTGCAAAGGACGTCAGTTATTTGTATGCGGTGAAATATAGTGGCAGCAGCAGCAGCGTCGGCAATGGATGACATGTTTGATCTGTCGGATCTGTGCGCTACGGAGGACAGCATGCTGTCGGAGTTTGACGCCCCGCCGGAGGAGGCTCCTGTGATGCGTAGTCGAGCCTACACATGGCCAACACGACCAGTGACGGCGTCGGTCGTGGTGGATGAGACGTCCAACGCAGGGTCCGAGTCCTCGCCAGGGGGCGCTGCTGTGATGACGGTCGCCGGGGGAGCTCGGTTGCTGGCTGCCGATGACTCCGAGCGAGGCAGTCGCGGAGAGCTTCAGCTTAGTCCCGGCGGTGGGGTCAGCGCTAGCCGCAAGGTAGTCACTGATGTCGCTGTTCAGTCAGCTTAGTGTTTGGTTACAAGCATAACTAATTACTGCATTGGACCACATCGGGTAGTCTAACCCCACCATTTGATGTCGTCTGATGTGAGTTGATGTGGCCGTTGGTGGCGTAGCATAGTGGTTAGAACGTCGGTCCTGACTGGCAAACTTTCCCTATCCTGCGCTAGACTGGTGGATGGCCGTTTGACCACTTTGTGGGTTAAGCATTCGCTATCAGTCAACCAACAAGGCTAACTCAGCCTGCCATCCCTCCGGGGTCGGTTAAATGAGTAGTAACCCGTTATATGGGTTACGGAAGGTGGGGACCTTGATACAGCTGACTGGGGTTGCCTAGCTGGCCGCTGCGCCAGCCTGTGTCTGCAGGCTGCACACGGTGGCTGTGCGGCCGGCGGCTCTGGTTAGTGATGAAAGCGCATTAGAGGCATGTTTGCGACGATGTGCTATACAAATTGACGACCTTTACCTTTTTTTACCTTTTACCTATGTGGTAGTGAGTCATGTAGTTTGGCTAGAGTTATGACTGACTGCTGCATCATATGGCATCGGAGAGCCTAACCATAGATGGATGTGGTTCAATGTGGTAATTAGTCACAGTATTTGGCTTGAAGTTCATGGTATCATCAAAGGTGGTACAATGGTGTAAGTAAGGGTTAAATTGAACTATAGGTCTGTTGGCAATAATCGCTGTTTTTGCAACTCAAAAACTGCAGCAAATGTTAGAAAAAATACTATTATGAAGAATTTACCTGCATGACAGTGAAGATTTCCTTCGTTCTTTATATGCTGCTTATTCAGTATCTGCAATTCGTCGATGGAGATCTTTCCAGCAATGGACGTATTGTTCAGTTTTACCTAAGTAAGTACAAATCTGCAGACCAAGATCAAAATCTGAAACCAAGACCAACCTGAACTTCACCTTCATTAGTTGATGTACAGATGTGTGTAATCATTCAGCAGTTCAGCCATTAAGCTTTAAGTTCATACGCCACCAAGATTGTCTACAGACTACAGATTCCTGTGCAGGACCAAAAGCAAAGTCTGTAGATCAAGACCGCAGAGTGATGCAGCTCCTTAAATTTACTTGAATTTTGTTGCAAAATCCAAATTATGTGTGTATTTCTGTCTGTGGCTACACGTACTTAGACATCTGCCAGTTGAATGCGTTACTGCAGCAGCAGCAGACCGACCAACTCAGCGGTGTGGCTAATGCCCACGCTTAAACTGTAAGTAAGTAAGTAAATTTAGTTTATGAAGCACACAATGTCAGTGAGAAACTCACTGAATCTGAGGCACTTTATTGGCAATCGCATGATGCACCCTTGTCGCTGCACTGATACTGCAGCTATCATGACATTGTTTACCGACATCTATCATCTCTGTTATCATATCCAGTCTGCCGTCAGTGGTCACGGGTGTCTGGATTTAAGCAAGTTCCATCCTCTGTCGAGCCACAATTTCTGTTAATGGTCTGCGGACAAGGACAACAGGTTGGCGAACTCCTGTCCTCGTCCACTTGGATGTAATCAGTGCTGTCATCAACTCACTTCGACTGTGAGACACAATATTATTAACACACAGCACTGAGAAACCGAAATTATTCTATACTGGCTGTTGTAGGCCTACTGCCTATCATGATGCTTGCAGCTAAAGTGCTAACACTGCGAAATATAAAAGCGCTAAATCTGTCCAAGTGTAAAGTGCGAAACAAAATGCAAATTTTGCTCGTGTTTTTTATTTCGTGGTTTGCCCTGTCTCACTGCAAATTTGACTGATCAGCCTACTGACAGGTTTGATTAATTGTCATTGGCAAACGTCAGAGTTCGTTTAACGCTGATCGCGTTGTCGACCGTGGTATGACTTTTTATAGGCCTCGTCTGTCTATAACCAGCAATCTTATTTATTTATTCATTCATTCATTTCTATTGCCATCAGCGACGGCTCTTTCTAAAGCTATTAGCTTGTTGAATTTACAAAATTTTAAGACTGGTCTGAAGACCAAAATTATGGTCTCAAAGACCACGTTCTTAGGCACACAGCACCCCGATGACCTTAGATGGTACACAACACATGGGAAATTGAATTTAACAAGATTAGTCGCAAGTTCACAAAGTGTCAGGATTTTGCATCTGAACATATGTGAACAAATGTCGGGTATGTTGTGTACCTGTATTGGTACCTGAGTAGTGAATGTGATTTGTGCTTCTCACTGCATCTGGTCTACACCTTTGAGATTTGAGTTCTGGCATAAATTATGTTATCACTGATTCGTTGCAGCATTTGGTTGGCTTTGCAGCAGCATGCATCTCTTCCATTTGCATTATTGTTGGAATTCATTGCAGTAAATTGTCATTGCTTTTAGTAGGCGGTTTCTGTAAGGATTGAGGCCTGCCGTAGCCAGGGGCTACCATAGTTAGGGTTACAGTTAGGGTTAGGATCCCACTAGCCCTAGCCCTAACCCTAACCCTAGTAGCCTATATGAAAGTGTGGCGGAGCTAGCCATTCGTACAATTGATTGTGGGATTGTGGCTATGGTGGCCCTTGGCTATGGCGGCTCCTGGCTATGGCGGGCCATCATCCCTGTAAGTTGTGTATTTTGTGTTGTCAAGGCATCATCGCGCAGGAATGCATGGGGTAATCTGTCATACGCCGATCTCATCACAAAGGCAATTGAGAGTTCTCCAGAGAAGCGGTTGACACTGTCACAGATCTATGCCTGGATGGTGTCCAATGTACCATTCTTCAGCGACAAGGGAGATAGTAACAGCTCGGCAGGATGGAAAGTATGTCAGAATGATATTTATGCTACCAGAAATTGGTAGCATAATGTTTTCATCTTGTAATTTTAACCTTAATACTTTGACACTGTTGTTTGTTGCAAACAGCATACCATTGAAGTTTATTTGCATAGGATCCTGTATTTCCTGGAATAATCATGCAATTGTCGGTTGATTGTGACTGTCATGCATTCGTTAATTTCTGAGTCAGTTCTTATGAATGGTGATGGTTTGTTGGCTGCAAAATTGAATATTTGATCATTTCACACATTTTAAAATTTTATTCCTTTGCCATTTTGATATGCATCTTAGTCAGGTTGTAGTCGACTTTTCTAGCAACTTGGGCTGTTTCAAGAAGTCTAGCATGATTCCTTCTTGCATTGATGGATTCTCTTAGCAGTGTTCACGTTTCCTGCATAGGATACGTCTTTTGTTTTGTTTTTCACTTCATGGCAGCCAATTTTTGCACTTTTTTTCCGAGATCTGGAATGCGCGATATGTGTTAAATAACTGATGCTATGAATTTACATACTTAACTGCGTGTAAAATATTTCAACAGTTTCGTACATGTTTACAAATTTAGTCAAATTGTGTTTCACGTTCGCAGATATTACTGCACATGCAGTTGTGCCTTGCTACAGAATTATTTCATTTTTGCATATTAGAAAGAATGCATAATTGGCAAGATAGGAAGATAAGATAAGAAAGGAGGGTGTGTGTTTGTGACAGAATTCCATCAGACACAACTTGTCACTGCACAGCCGGTTTATTCGCGTCCAGAACGAGGGAACGGGCAAAAGCTCATGGTGGATGGTGAATCCCGATGCTATCACAAAGCTGCCACGAAAGCGTGCTGGAACAATGGACTCTGCGACCGTCAGGCGTCCAGTGAGGGTGACCAAGCGACCATCCGGTCAACTGAAGCATGCTCGTTCGTCAGAGCTTCACGCTAGCGGCGAGTTATTCGACACGGCCTCCGGTGCAAGAGGGTCGCCATCGATGGTTGGCAATGAACTGCCGCCGGGATTCGACTCCCCGCGAGTCCGTGCTAGCTCCGGCAACAGTAGTACTGGTGGATGTTCGCCTGCTGCGCTTGGCACTCCTCTGGAATGTGACATTAAACCATGCTTCACAATGCCGCCGTCAACATGGGACGTGCTCTGCCCACCGAAGCAGGAGACGCTGAGTGAAAGCCTTGCTGATATCTTCATTTCTGATGCAGCTGGGAGCAGATCAATTGGTGGGAACTGTTCACCATCGGCATCCCCTCAGATGTATGGTGGTAGCCACCATGGACTACAGCCACAGCAGCAGCAGCAGCCGCCGATGTTTATGTTCAACGAGGCATACGCACATGGAGTGCCTGTTCACCAGCCATCCCCACAGCGCTTTGTACCCCAGGCTTTTTCCCCACCGGTCGCTGCCTGCAACATGGTTCGTGGTTACCCGGTGACAGCAGTGACCTCACCCGGTGTGGGAGGATACCAGGCAAATGGCAGTGGGCCAATGGGGTTCAATTGCGGTGGGCCGTCGTCAGCCGATCATGTTCCGACACTTGGGGAACTGCTGCAGGATCAGAGGAGTGGATACATGCTGAACACATTCCTGACATCTGGTGGCAGTGTGACGACACAGCAGCAGGCAGGGTGGTCGGGCGGAGACTCGCTCGCCGGAGTGACTGCTGGAGCACCCCAGCCGACTGCCACCGCTGCTGGGACCCCGCCACAGCGCCGAGGCACGCACATCAACCAGCGCATGCTCATGCAGCTTCTTGCCACCAAACCACATCTTGCCCGCAGACTGCAGCAACTGCTTGAGGCTAAACGGAGACAGCTTAGTGCCATGCAGCAGCAGCAGCAGCAGTCTCCGGTGTTTCCCCCGACAATGCCCCAGCTGTCCCCGTCGACCATCCCCACGGCCCAAGTCCCCGGCGGACCCAGCACTACAGTGCTCCAGCAGCTGCTGACGGCCAGCGGCCCGAGACCTCAACCACTCAGCGTCAACTCGTGGACTCTCCCCAACATCGACCCCAGTGACACAGCATTTCCCAAAGACCTTGATCTGAACTTGCTTGACCCTCAGTCCACGTCGGACATTAACTGTGACATTGAGCAGGTCATTAGCCACGAGTTGTCATTCGGAGACAAGCTCGACTTCAGTTTTGACCAGCTTCATCTCGACGAGTTTGACACTGACTTTGGCACCTGACTTTGTTAAAACGTCGTCTTTAGAACAACCGCCGGTATTTGATTCCTGACAATTCTTCCTATTGTGCTGTGCTGTCATAGGTGAGGTTGGCAGCAACATGATGCCAGAGCACTTTGTCCTCTGATGAGTTGTGTTTACCTCACATTATCCTCACAGGGTGACCACTTGTTTGGACCTGGAAATGCCAGGGAATTGGCCAAAGGTCGGGGAATTGTTGGCCCTGTTGAGAGAGATTGTTAAGTTCACTTTCGGGACATTGTTACATCAAGTAGCATAGTAGTGGCGTAGCATTTAAGATGGCGCATTCAGTGCTCTGCATCACTTTACTATAACATCAGTGATAGGGGTAGATCGGCGATCTCGCACTAGTGAGCAGAAAATTACTAGTGGTAGATCGCCACTTTATCTAATTATATTTATCACATTATTAATGTAAGAATGCCACCATATTTCTTCACTGCATTACAGGACTGTGGTTGGGACTGAAATATCAGTCACTTTGTTATCAATTACCAAATTTATTCAAAGAACAATATATTTTTAAGTCTGTGTTACAAAGAAACAGATATGGCTTGAGATGGACTCTGATATAATACTGAATAAGCCTGATTTAAATACGTGACAGTGTTGTGGCATGGTCCTATGACTACCAGGAACATAAGTTCTACTGTGTACCTAATAATGTGCCTTGCCTACCCGATCTACCTCTAGCAGTTTTCCAGTCCTAACAGCAAGATCGTCGATCTACCGCTAGAATTATTGTTACTACTTCCATTTGTCGTTTTTCTGAACATGTTTGTAAGCATAATGCAGGTAACCACAAAATGGAGAAAAGTATGGGCAGAGTGAGGGAATTTCTTGTGCGTGAAGAGGAGAGTTGTCACCCTGAGCTAAAGGTGAATGGTTGTGCCATGAGTTAGATCAGTTTGGATAGATTAGATGGATCAAAGCTAGCTAGTTCAGCACTAAACTGTCTCAGGCTGCTCCGATTGGGTCATCAGTCACTGTTATTGTTGTTGTAAGCTGGCAAAATCCACGTTCTGATGGCTTCGTTTTTCTTATCTGATTGATTGAAGTATAGTGTAGTCTGAGAGAGAGCTTGGTAATGTCAACAAACCAGCTGCAATTGCTTTAGCTTACACTTGGTACCAGCTGTAAATGGTTTTGAGCCAGAATAGAATGATGTGTGGTCCAGTTGGCGCTGCTTGTTCACTGCAAGCATATCAGGAGTTGGAAGCTCAGATAAGGTTTAAGTTGTGACTGTGTAATGTGTATAGGTCTTCATAGGAACCCATCAGAGTGCTATGGAGCATCCACCTGCCATATGGGACACACAGTGTTACCCAACACCTGACATTGGTGAACGTGTCTTGCCTATCTTCAGTACTTGATTTTCCTGCCCCAGAGGGAGGGGAGGCTGAGTTGACCTGGCAGTCTGCTGTATAGCAGATGATGCTTCATAGCTTTACGATGGGTTATACATGAAGAGAGCTATACACACACTTTTTAACCTTTATCATGGGTACACTTGTTGGCCGCTCGTCAGCAGTTGTATGAGATATTGCATCCACTTTTGCCAGATGTTATACAGTTTGTTGGCACGCTGCTATAGATTAGTGACGAGCTTTGACAAATGATATTTGTTTTTGTGAACCGGTGAGGTGCTGATGCTTGAAATCTGATGAAATAGCAGTAAACTGTAAACATGCAAGTGATTCTTCTGAACTGAAAAGCAGTTGCTGAAAGGCTGTTGCATCTTTGATTACTAAGAGTTTGTGCTAATTTTATCATTTACTGTTTTGATTGCATTTTGCATTGTTTTTAATCACTACCTTCATGACATGTTGCTTATGGTTCATTAGAATATTTGGTTGTTTAGAAGTTTTACACTAAATTTAGTGTTTGCATCTCAAGAAAAAAGTAAGTAACAGGCATAATAAAGCAAGTGATCATGTTGCTATTTTTAGACAGTGGCATATGCTTCATAAACAATTATACATGATGTGCATAAGTATTAACCTATTGCTGCTGACAGTACGTTTAGTTTTGCAAATGAACCATAGCCATTGTTGATTTAATAGTCTGGTGTTTTGACGTTGCGTGTTTTTTGTGCCATGCCATTCTGCTGTTGGTATGTTGGCTCACTTGATGTTTGCAAAACCATGTGTAAAACTGTCTAGATATGACCTAGAGATATGACATATATGCCACAAGTTTAGAATGCCAGGAAATGTAGAATTTTTTTCACAATATCAGATATACTGCAATTGTATGATCAAATAGAAACCAGTTTCCTAGTTAACAGTTGATGCCGCTGGAGCAAAGCGAGTAACTATTAGCTGGCTTTGTAATGCTGATCAGAGTGTATTTTTGTCTGGTTTTTGATTGCAGCAGTGAAGTGTGTATACGCCAAGTCAAAATGTTGTTCGTGTGGGCGTCCGTCCCTCTTAGAGCCAGGAAGCAAGCTTTACTCCAAACTGCACCAACCCTTTGCTCTGCTTCCTTTCCCCTTTCTTACCTTTTTCTTTCTCTTTCTGACATTTTTCCCTCTCTGCTTCTTCATTTGTATCCAGGGCAGAGCTCCCGTTACAAACACTTAACTCTTTTGGACTTTCAAAATGTGTCCTGTGGCAAAATTTATAGTCTTTGTTTTCTGTTGATTTGTGAAGTGGAAATATCCCCTATTCTAACTTCACCATTTTTATCCGGGAAGCATTCTGTTTATACCTGCCAGTGGAGTGGACGCCCCTGATTGTTCATTAGGGTGGAGATTGGCCGATCGGTTTTCGGCGACTCAATCTATCTGGTCGGTGAACTGTTAATTGGTTAAGCATTACCCCGGTTGTTGTTGTTATATGCTTCACGTGCTGTAAGATGTCAGCCAGTCTGCTGCCAGTTGATAGCTGTATGCGGAGACCACAGATGACTTTCTAGTCTTGTTGCAGATGAGGGGTGCCGTAGCAAGTGCTATGATATGATGTGATATGATACAGGACATGAGTTGAATTGTGTTATGTATTTCACAGCGCTGGTCACAGCGTATTTGTGCAGACCCAATTATTCTTCACAGGCGTTTGCCTTCAAGCAGTTTGTGATCAAGAACAGTGGGTTTATTGTTTGACGATACAAAGTATTGGTTTGCTGAAGAGTACCTGTAATCATATTAAATTAAGCTTTATATGGCTTGTGTTCTTTGACTTTGCCTATATAGACCGGACAGCAGTGAAGTTTGTCGATTAAATACCACTGTTACTCTACAACTGATGTTTTTTGGCAATAATAGACTCTTTTGTTACATAACATACATGATATATCATGGCATTTCAATGGATTGTATTCTCATCTACACTGTGTTCATGCCAAAAGTCCATGTGCATGACACCGTCAAATTACAGAGCAGTTAATCTATCACTAAGCTCTAATTACTTTTGCGTTGTTTTTGATTTGCAGCCCTTTATTGTACAAAGTCAGTGGATAGTGCCACTTTTTACATGAATGAGTGAGTTTTTTGTTTGTTGTTGAATATTTTTTGTTTGCTGTAATTATTTTGTGCACTATTCATCGGCAGATCGAGACTGACACTTGATGAGCGCTGTCACTAGACTGTTAGTATATACCAATGTGTGAAGTGATGCAGATATTGCATGGTGGATGTCTTAGGTATTTGTCATGTGTGTTTCCCTACTGTTGAAGTACAAGTTGGTTTGTGTCTGAATAACCTGATGCAACATGCATTTGTTTCTTCCTTTGATGCTTTGATGCTGTTGTTTGGCAGTGGAAAAAGCATCCAGACCTTTTAGCTTAAGTTCTCCTTCAAGTATTTCCACGATATTTCCGTTTGGGCACCCAACCTAACTAGTGCTAACCCCAAAAAACAAATTACCACCATATCAAAGACAGTTGCCAAGAACATCTGAGTTCTAAGTCGTGCCACGAGATATCGCTGCAGTTTCTGTTAACTTTGTTAGCATTGCTCATCGGTGCCACAATGCTGTATATAGAGCAGACTTTGTACATTTTTTGTAGTGCACGTGGAATACATGTTCATTGTATCTGCTTTGGAGCGCACAATTCATTCTGGTATTTCCGTGTCTGTCATATTTCTCTGACATGAGATTTCAGGCATTACGTTGTGTTGTCGGTCGCACCATCGAACGTTGTTACTTGCACTGCAATCTACTCATTAGGCTGCGTTTCGCTTATGTTATTTTCACATGGTGACTGCTTGTCTGGAAAATCAGAAAATATTGTGCAGAATTTGAAAGCTGTCTGAAAAAAAGTATGGGAGTTGACCAAAGGTCGGAAAATTGTTGCCCAGGAAAAAATGGGTTGTTAAATTCACTTTCAGACAGTGCCAGTTTTAGCGTGGAAATTTTACGGGAAGGATCGTTGCAAAAAGTCGTCAGGGAAAGCTGTTTTTGTCAACTTCACATCTAAGAGACGGTGCAGATTTTTAGGAGCATGTTACTACGGTATTGTAATGCTTTGGATTATGCATTTTTAGTGCATTGACTTGCATTAGAAGAAGAAGATTTCGCATAGGCACTAGGCAGCGAAGCTGGACTAGGCCCGTTGCATAGGAGTTCATCCCCTTGACGGCACTTTGAGCCGGCGAGGGCAGGGCCCGATTAAGCCAGCATACAGCCCAAGTCGGCCGGATTAACCTACTGGATCGGTATACTCGCAGTCCTGGCCACAGGGCCTACTGTTGCGCAGAACTCGCCGTTTCTTCCAGCGATGGCCGTAACCACCGCCAGTACTCATTTTACCATCCCACAGAGGGTAGAAGGCTGAGTCGGCCTAGTTGTCTGGCTCTGTACTGTAGACAGTCACCCATCTAAGTACTAACCGGGCCCGGCGTAGAGTAACTTCGTTCCATCCGAAACGCGTTACCAACGCCACGCCACCAACCATTGACTTGCATTACTGTACTGTTAAACTGCTGTGTTTTATTTCTGTACTGCAAGTATGTATGACAACATGGCGACAACAGTGCGGCGATGTATTGGGGAGTAGTGAGATGCGTTTAGAGTGGTAATCATCCTGGTCTGTAGTTGCTTGTGTCACAATACAATTATTCGTCGAACTACCATTATGTTAATTACATATGCACACGTATAATGGAGTTCTTGCAATTTTGGGTTTAGCTTGTTTTTTTGTATCTTGTGTTTTGTGTTTCTGTAAAGGTTAAACTTACCGTTCCATTACTATGTGTTTGTGTGCATTTTGCCTGAAAAGGTCCTCCCCGAAATGACCTATATTGTGTCGGGTAGGACGTTAAACCCTACTCACTCACTCACTCACAATACACAATACTTGTTTGCAGTGAACTTTTTTGTAGCCAGCATGCTGACAAAAAACAGATACTATGTTCTTCCATCTCCTATTCCTAACTATATTTCTAAGTAGTAATGGACCTATCATTTGTGAGAGGGCATCATTCAATCTGTCTTCTCCTTTTGTGTTTTATCCTGCTGAATGACTATTTTGTTTTTCTCTCTTTTGTTACTAATCGTAGTATAAATGTTAATAGTAATAAGTTGTATTAACAGTAGTAATTTTTTAAAAAGTTTTTTTTTCATTTTTGCCATAATTTGAAGGTAATTTGAGGTGAGGCTAACAATTCAATTTTGTATTTTTGTATCGTATTTTGTACATATAAGAAAGATACCGGTACTAAAATATGGAGAACATTTCAACTGCTTTTTGGTTAGTATTGTCCATACTATGCACATAATTTAACGTTTTTTTTCCATGATTACCCACATATTCTGCTGTTATTGATGTCCATTCCAACAACTGCTCAATCTTTGAATTTAATAATATCTTTTAACTACAGTACAGTCTCCAGTAGGTTGTATGGTCATTAGCCAGGATCAATTGGTGTAATTGTCACAGTAGAGGAATCCCTCTGCAAATTTATTCTGGAGTAAAATCTGACCTTGGGCAAGGTCATTGTAAGCAGTGCGAGCTTGGGATTTGATATACGTTCGAAACAGAAGATATGCAGCATGAATTTACTGTTGATTTGCACTACTGTTGGTTACCATGTTGTCTTTAAATTATTATTTAAGATTGTTATTAATAGGGCCGACAGTTTTCCGTGGAAAATTTTGCCAAATTTCGTGGGCCAGTTTGTAAATTTCCGTGGCTTACCGCGGCAAAGTCGTCCAAATACTGAGGTTCACGACGGCCTTCCATTTGTAAATAAACTGAGCCCTATCCTGTTCAAAAACAAAGTGTTCAAAAACTTTACTTTCTGAAGGGCCAGCTGGCGTAGTGACATTGTGCCAAGTTATGCTAACAACGTACAGAGAAAATTACTTATATTTTTTTCGTTTCAGAAGTGCCATCTGTCAAGTTGTGTTGCGTTTATTTACAATTGTGCCATATTGCGATAGATATTAGAAGGGCCCACAGCTTTAGGCAGTTTAGTTTGATTTTTTTCGTGACGAAAATAAGTCATCAGATCAAAAATTGTACTAATCGCCACTGAATTTGCAACTTCTGCAAAATTCCATGGAAATATCAAAATTCTGCAGCAAAGGGTAAATTCCGCAGCTTGGCTCAAAATTCTGCAGCCCATGGAAAACTGTGGGCCCTAGTTATTAATAGATAGACTAGGGAAATTTATTATGTAATGCATATGGTATGTGCAGTGCCACCACACTTATAAATAAATAACAACAATAATAAATATTTAGTCCTGTTACTATATAATAACTAGAAATACGTTCTGTGGAACGAGGTATCTGTCCCATTGCCTAGCTATATACACTGTGTCTCAAAAAAAAACCGGACCCCTATTACGTTTTAAAATAACTCCAACAAACTGTGCCTAGTAATAATAATGATTAGCTGAGAAAATCGTCAAAAGGTTGACTACTGCATTTGGGGCCGTGTACAGCACTGTGTGTACCAGAAGCTGGTGAAAGATGTGGATGAACTGAAGCAGCGCTTGG
>Ga0056128_1003614_pt1 | contig 19097 bp, 5 predicted proteins | sample WorMetLIZISLAND2_FD_71113 | JGI IMG/M metagenome (GOLD analysis project Ga0056128, IMG submission 71113) | Marine gutless worms symbiont microbial communities from Max Planck institute for Marine Microbiology, Germany - Olavius geniculatus... ... | reverse complement strand
CTGATATAACATTAAATAAGCCTGATTTAAGTATGTGACAGTGTCGTGGCATGGTTTATAAACCTTCTGTGTCTACCAGGAACATAAGTTTTACCATCTTCCCAATATTGTATCTACCCGATCTACCTCTAGCAATTTTCCAGTGCTAACAGCAAGATCGCCGATCTACCGCTAGAATTATTGATAATGTAATCACTGAAACTAAATACCGTATACACTGTACATAAGTTTTTACGTCATAATTTCTACCATACGACGTTGTTACAAGCGGAATTTAAAATGTTCATATTCGAACGAATAACTATAATATAAGTTGTTTATACTCCGTCAACATACCTGCATTCCCAAAATGTGCTAAAGTTGCCAAGTTTTTACTGCAAGCTACACTTGTTTATGTTTACTTTTTGGCATTTGTCTAAAATGAAACTTTAATTTTAGACACAAATTTGAAAAAAGATAAATAAGTAAAAGTTGGACTTTTCTCAGAGGACGTTTTACTTACTAGCTTTCGACACTTGTGAAAATGTCAAAGCGGCTAAACATACTGGAATCCTTTCGTCCTGTTTTCATTACATTTACCCTGGAAAGTGTCCGACCTCAAGGTCGTAGGCTGAGGCTAATATGGGCATTTTCACGGATAGCCTATGCATATGCGCTTATGAGATATCTTTTTTGCCGACAGCTGAAGTGAAAGTCGAGCTTTTGGTAGGCTACAATGTCAGTCTATCGTCTGTCTGCAAAGCATAGGCCTATAGGCCTATTGTGTCTAAACGATAGGTCTTAACTTAAAACGTATTAGAATTAGACTTAGGCCTATATGATCAATAGCCGGGTACAGGAAAATGTGCTTTAACGGATAATTTGCCGTATCTTATAGAACGGCGAGACATATGGCTAAGGTTGCTAGTATTGATCGCATGAGCCCTCTCAGATGACACAAAATCATCGATCTCAGATGACCTTGAAGGGTTATTAAGCATTTTGCTATGCAATAATCGTGGGGTGTTGTGGCTAAACAGTACGTCGTAAATGAGTTGGTAATATGGTAGGCCTACGTCGTTGGATACAGCGATGACGAGTTCCCATGGGATGTCAATGGTCACGATGTCTTTGTCTGCAGCGGCTGGCCGCGCAATTTTGAATGCAAAGTTGTTGCCTGCAACCGTCACCCATGCGCTCCGAATTACCGTATCGTATATCCTAGCGTTGATTGTATAGCGATCGATCGGTATAGCAGCGTCAACATAACGTGTAATATATGGCATGATATATGACTGCAATCACTTTGCAGGGAATCGCTTTCTTTCCGCGACCGGAAGTCGGACGCTGGCCTTCAGATATCGACGGTGCGATCGGCCCGCGCCCTACCGACAGCTAGACTTTTTGCATAGTAACTTAGCACTGCTGCTACTACTGTAATAGTTGTGATATAATCAAAGTTGTAGAAAAAGGGATTATGGAAATTTTTCACAATGGGGAGGAAATTTTTTCGCATCCAAAACCAGGTCTACCCCAAAACGTCATTTTCCGTATACATGATAGACCTATTCGCCAAATATTGTACTAACCAATTTTCAAAATTTTATGAATCGCACGCTTTGTGAACATTTTGCATTAAAGTGTTATTTAACAAATATCTCACTACATATATATGAACTGCAGCGTCGGCCTACTTTGTGAAACATAAAAATGTTAGAAACGAGTAATCTGAGCATAAAAGGTCACGCGACGCGCGACAGTATCAGGGTACCCTTACCTTACCTTTCCTTACCTTACCTCCGGGGTGAACAGGCTCTTACACATGCCCAGCGCTGATGCCGTATCAGCTCGGCCCGATGCGCGTCCCCGAATGTAACCACAAGGTTACAAATAACGGCTATAAAACCGTAGTCGGCTGTGAAGCCGAAACCACCACAAAAACACTGGTAACGTGTAGCAATCTGCTTTCACGAGTTTGGTCAGCTCTTTGTTGGCTCCTCACCTCCAGATTTTAGAAATCTTTCGGATCATCGGTGCAAAGCCCCACCACCACGGCAAGGTGGCTGACCACGGTGGGGAGTATCAGGGTACATCTGCAATAGAATAATAATGCATTTTGAAAGAGTAGCCTACCAAAATTATGACATCTTAATGGGACCACAGCATAAATAAGCTTAACACAAGCTATGCACGCTGTGATACGACTCCTTGAATTGACAGCCATATATTTAAAAGAGTTTGGCCAACGCGGTTTCATTTAGTTGATTGGCTGTGACGGTCACGTGGTTCCTGGGCGCCATTTTCATTGCAACTCTACTCAGCCGACTGGCCTGTTTTCGCTGACAACGTAGCCTAACAGCATACCATGCCATTTGCAGCTAGTATATAGTCGAAAGTTTAAACATTTAGCCCACACTTCACAAGGTAGTGTAGCAACACAGCTAATTTTATTGCAAATTGTCCAGCGAGTGTGCCAGTTGTTTTATTTTGTTATTCATGCGCGAGCATCTTTCGTGTTGAAATATTCAACGTGAATTAATCTAGAAACGGAAGATTCAGTAATTTCTGTTGACTTACTGACGCACAATGGACGAATTGAACCCTCATGGACACTTGCGCAAAGCATCAGGACACGGAGCCTTCAAGAGGTGGATTCGACAGCTGCATCCAAATGATGTGGTTGCAAAGTCCGTCGACACTCTCCCCCCTCTATCCCACCATTGGGTTTTCGACTGTGTACCAGCCGAGGCCCACGGGTCTGGAGCCCACGGGTCTGGAGGGCGGACTACTACAACAACTACATCAGGATACGAAACATCTCGTGGAACATCGGTTTGCAGCTAGCAGACATACCACCGCCCCAATCACGCACACTAGGACTTCGCCCCGTAGCCCGTAAGCCACTACTCATTTCCCGTCCTACAGAGGGTAGGAGGCTGAGTTGGCCTGAGCACACCGTAGGTTAGCAACTTGCTCAAAGTTGCTTGCAAATGACGGCAGTGAGAATCAAACCGCAACCTGAAAGTTACGAGTCGACACTAACCACTAGACACTTGCACTTCACAGGCAGGTAGGTGTGAAGAACTTGCCCAAGGCTGTTACTTGGCAGCGCATCGGCTGGCATTGAACCGTGGACCTTTCGGTCTCGTATCCAACGCCCTAACCACTGCTGCTAATAAAACTATTTTGATTTGATTTGATTTGAACCACTGAGCCACCAAGCCACCGTACACTAGTACAAGTTGTACCGTACACTGTACTATATTCGCTAATGTGCGCGGTGTACCGTGTCAGAAGCTAATTTTGGTCCAAGAGCGCAGCCACTGACCGACAGCTTCGTTAGACTGACAGCCGCGCAACCAAGTGAAGAAGCACTCAATGGCTTTGACAACAGCGCAACGGCGGACGGACCACGTCTGATGTGATGGAAGACCGACCCCGCAAACAAACGAAAGGTCGACTAGGTATAATAGTCATCGGAGCTGCACGGAATCGAGAAATATCTAGCGCCAATAATTCTGTTGTCGATCAAAATAGCGACTGTAATTGATATATTGCGGTGGTGGTGTTTCCTTTGTATGAACAATGCTTCTTAAAACAGTGAACCACAAATAAGAGCAACTGTGCACAGTGGCTTTATTTCAGTAAATCATTTGGGGAGTCGCAGTAATCTTTGAGGGTCTAAGTCTTCTTAACGTATTGTTTTTGCACCAACGGTACGATTTATACGGGAAAAAAAATTAAAATCATAAATCCTTCAGGGGTCCGCAGACCCTCCAACCCTTCTAAAATTTCCCAAATGACGCCCCTGACTCTGTATGTCTTTTTACACCTACCATGAATTCCAGTTGTGCAATCGGTAGGTGCAATAGCTTATCAGTGCAATGCTATATGCCTATGCCTATAGCATTCGCCAGATTTCGCAATGAGAGTTCATCTTTCTAGCTCCATTTCAATTTCTGCCCTGTCTTTCGCCCCTTTCTTGCATGCCTTTTTATTTTATCGCAAACAGTCCCTTCGTATTCCTTTTCCTTTAATTCAGCAAGCGGGCTGTGATAGATTAGAATGCCTATAGCACTAGCATCACGTTGCTCGAGTACACCACTACAATAGCTGCTGCTGCTGCTGCTGCTGCAGCTGCTGACTGGGATGACTGATGATGACGACCAGAGTTCTGACGATGCTAGAATAGTATAGCCACTGCCGCCGCCGCGCTGTGTTGCATAGTCAAGTGTTCTTGGCATGAGAATACACGCCGGCACTAAAAACAGACCTGTGTTCAAAAATTTTAACGTCGAGCAATTAGCACGTGTATTTTGAATACATTTGCTGGAAGTTTGCTGGACGTTTGTTGGATCGTGTAAACGGGGTATAATGAAACAGGAACTGTATAGGCTGTAGCACGTCTTCCCTAGCGACAGCTGGGTTTTTATGTTGAATATTAATTTTTTACTTGGCTGTGACCGTATGTAGCGACGCGTCTGAGTGGGATTGGGATGAACGTCAATCCTGGGGGCGTGGAGGGGGTGTCCCTTTACATATTTGGACCCAATTTAAGACAAATGTCTTGGTTTTTTTTTACTGAAAATCCTATTAAAGACGAAGGTAGAAAATGCAAAACATTGCCTCTATTGCTTGCCACGCTATCTTTCCACTAGAAGTGTCTGTGAGGCTAAAAAGATGCACCAAATTTATTTTCGGCAAGGCTCCGCCCGGACTGATATGGAAAGCTTAGGACGACCCCCAGACCTTTTAGTAAACCGGGCGAAGGGGATACGTCACTCCGCCCCTTCCATGGGGTCTCGTTCTCGATGCTTACGTTGCCTCGACCCCTCCCCAACACTGATGACGGATCGACGCTGCTGCGTTTGATGTGCGCTATAACTCTGACATAAAGCGCGCATAAAGCGACGAAACTGAACTGAACTGAACTGACATGGTTTAGGCTGGCAAGTAGTAATGCATTACAGTAGGTACCGTCTAACGGCGTCCGTGACACTGTGACTACGCTTACGTACGCGTCAGCCAATGGCCAATGGGCTCGCCCTGCATGTTTATTGGCCAGTTCGTCAAAAACTAACCGTGTCAGTTCAGTTCAGTTCAGTCAAGTCGCTCTTTACGCGTCTTATCAGTTGCTGTATCTATAGGCCTGCAGCAGATTTGAGCTATATAGTGAGAGGATACCGGTAATTCTGGCGGAAAGCGATCGATCTGATGACGCTATAAAGTGACGAAACATATTCTTAGCGTGTTTTCTGGACCACCCTGTAGGCGTGTGCTCGGTAATGGGCGCACAGTGGATAAGTCAACACGTCGTCTTCGGACCGTATTTCGACAGAGCTTCAAATATTAATCGCGCGAAAGCGAGCGTCGGGGAGCATTTCTGGGACAAGAAACGCGCCCATATCCGGTCTGCAGCGTGTGCGCTGTCGAATGGCGTTCGTATAAGATTATGCAAAGTTGCTGCTATGCAATGAACGATCGATTAAGCTTACTGCGAATTCGTCGCCAGCGTTAAAATATTTCAATAATCAGTCGTCAGCCAAGTCGAAACTGCTATCATGTGGATACTCAACGCCCTGGTACGTAGGCCCTATTATTGTACGCATTTTATGCATCAGTGTATTTGATAGGCCTACTGTTATAATTACTATGTTTCATCAAAGCACCATCACCATAATGACTGAAAGGTTTCGTGGTCTAAGCAACAACATTAGACCTATTTTTAGCTTTCTAGGACTACGTCAACATTATAGCGAGAACTGGAAAAACAAAAAATTTTTAAATCAAAATTTTGCATATTTTAGGTTTGTACGGTTTTAAACTTTTTAAAAAGTTTATTAAAGTTTTCAATTTTTTTAATGTTTTAGATGTTTAAAAAAGTTTTAAAAGCTTTTTAAAGGTTTTAAAGGTTTTTTAAAATTAGTGTTTAACTGAAAACAGCACACAACATTACGATTCAGGAAGAACATCTTATACACCCTGTCCGTCACATGATTACATTGTTTTCTATAACAAGATGAACTGATCGTGTGGTGGACTCATAAATTAAAAATCGCGATTAAAATATGGAATAGGCCTAAATTACGACACGTAAAAACCTAAAATTGGACTTTTAAGGTTTTAAACCTAAAAACTCAAGTTGTTGGATCAGTATACTTTTTTTCAGCCCTGATTATAGCACACCGGATGCATGTCAATTTATGCACGCCGATGGGGTGATTATTATTTTATATGTTGGTGTTATCATGACAGGTGGTAATGATTGGAGCGTTCGCCGGTAGAAGTCATCAGGTGGAGCTTGGGTTCTTGATTCAGCGACAGGCGTGTTCCAGCATCCATGCTCACCTGGACTTGTTGTTTAATTGCCTGCCAGGTAAGTTACCATAGCAACGCCACGCAGCCGACATAACTGCCTGATTCACAAATTTGTCTATACTAACTGTATAGTGTGAATTTCTGTGGCTTTTTCCTGCTAGATGAAATCGCCGAAACATCACAGCGTGCGAAATATTATGCAAACTGTTAACCAAGAATTCGAAAGTTTGACTTTAGTTTGCCGGGTTGCTGTAGTTTACGTTGTGCAAAACTCGCTAACATGACTTTGTACTTAAGCTAGTGAATCGAAACGTTTCTGACGGACGACCCTAGATATTTTTGGCTAAAATGTTATTTGAATTTCGAGCTGGGCTGTGGTGGAAATACAGCTACGGTGTCTGCTGGAAATGTGTCATGAACTCATGATTAATAAAACATTATTATAGTTGTTTATCGCAGCTGTTAAACAACTGTGTATTATAGTTGTGTCGATGTAGAAGGTCGGATGCTATCTTTAAACGCATCGGCCCGTGCGTTCAGCTCTCGGGGATAACAGTCCCGAGCCACGATAGCAAATATCGGATTAATTCCCTGCTGTATATCGAGTGCAGCAGAGAAACGTGTTTATTGAAAACAAATTAATGTTTCTAGGAGTTTTTTTCGTAGGCCTATTAAAGTTACATTGCAGCTGCAGCAGTTGTTGCCATGGCAATACGCCGAAAATTAGAACCATTGATAACAGCAAGATTTTTCCGAGTGAAACTCCTATTGGCGATTTCGTTAATTAATAGTTCTACGAAAGCTTCATTAGTTTTTAAAATATTTGTTACGTTTTCACATTTAACTTTTTCAGGTTTTAACCATTTACATTAAATAGTCACCAATGGTGTGAAATTTTTGAAATTGAGATAAAATTGTCGAAAGTTTTCAAACATGAAATTTTCACCGTTTATCTTCAATGACGCCGGTCGGTATCGATGTCAGAAACAAGACGCGTTATCAGCACGTGGCGTTACGTGAAGACCTATAGGCTGAACGCTGTTGCTGTACTATACGTAACAAGTCACAACAGATGGTTAGTTGTCGGCGGCGATCGGTCTTCACAGACGCCGACAGAACGACAGATATATGCCTCCTGTGTACTCAACCTACCGCCCACCAGAGGTCTATTGACTCAGACGGTACGCTAGCGATAATTCTCTGAGATTAGCGAAACCTCGCCGGATTGTTTAAAAGAGCGCACAGAGCGACGGATCTAAACTGAAACGAAACTAAATGAAATTTATTTATTTATTTCAATTCATCAACCAGCACAACTAGCACGGCATGGGAGTAGCAAACAATATGAGAATATAGGCTACTAGCCGAATGGCCAACATAGGGTCATAAAACCACCTAGGCCTATATGTAGCCAATAAAATATAAAATAAAATCATACACAACATCAGCACAAAACACATTGGAACTACGTAGGCCTATGTTTTAAACTTAAAACCTCGTGACAATCTATGACTTGCCTAGTAGAGCATATAAAAAATCAAAAGATCGCCACCTTGTCTTAAATGCGGATATATTTTTGTCTTGTAGCAAAGCAGCAGGCAAAAGATTCCACGGTGAGATAATACGAACACAGAAAAAATGAGCACGTACATTAATGATATTACCTGAGATAAAAGTTTTGGCACGCAGCTTTTATTTTAGTTTAGTTCATTTCATTACTATCTGTTTGAACACCCTTTGAGGGGTCTGCATACAGTACCGTAAGCATTAATTTTGGCGAAGATGCAGCCGTTGCTCTTCCGGACTGCATGGTAAATAGTGCAAATAGGGGCTATGAAAAAGAGATAAGACTGCCGCCACGAAAAAGGTAAACTAAGTGAGTAAGACGATCAGTGATGAAGACGAGCTAGAACGTAAAAGAAAATTAAAAGATGGTTGTAGCTTCTCACGTGAATCTGTCTTAGAGCAGCTGGGGAGCGTAATTAGCTATTTGAGATAACGTGGGTGTTCGTTACCTGCCACCCGAGCTAGAAGGTAGTCGCTGAAGAGGCACGACATCTGACAGAGCTTGTCGATGAGGTATAAAGTTGCAGACCCGCGAAGACAATTATTTTGCACGGTACAGCAGGACTGCACAGCGTACACTTTATTATAGCGATCCGCTCCGAAGCTTTTAGCCAGTAAAGCTGGTTTACCAGAGCGGAGTAATGTAATGATGCTCATCAAGCCGTTCTCAATACCAAAAGGCAATACAGTCTTGGTCTCTTGGAAGTGACAGCTGATTGGCAGTGATAGCGAAGTAGCGAACAATCTGTACTGCAAGCAGAATATGTACCACCGCCCCAATTGGTCACAAAAAAAACCTGGACGCCGTAGCCAGTAGTGTACGTAGCTACCACTTATTTCCGATCTCGCAGAGGGTGGAGGGGGCTGAGTTGACCTGGGCGCTCAGTAGGTTAGCAACTTGCTTTAGAGGTTGTCTGCAAATGACCCGCGACGGTGAGATTCGAATTGCCACCTGAAAGTTACAGAAAATGTTCTCAGCTCCTACGCGAACTGCATTTAGTTGAACATCTAGTTGCATGAAGCGCAAAGCTGGAAAATCTAGGTTTTCAAAAAAAGTTGTAGGTTTTTGGATGTTTTAAAGGTTTAGTGCCCAATGAACACCGAAGTGACCGTACACATAATTAATTATACGACTGATGAAAAAAATTTTATTATACAAGTGAACGAATAATGACGTGATTGACGTCATAACTCAAGAATTGCGATTAAACTATGAAATAAAATATCATATGTGACAAATTTTACAAAAAAAAACAGAAAAATTTCTTTAAAATTTAAAATTAAACATCTGAGGTTTTTACAGTTTCTTAAAAACCTAAAAAAACTTAGGTGTTTTTCGGACCAGTTTTTCACCTCTGATGCAGCGATAGGTCTAGTTAGTTTCAGCGACTATTCGCAACATTCTGTCGCAGTTCACCGGACCAACATCGGACCAAAATTTCAAGTGAGTGTAGCCTATGCTGGGGGATGCTATGGGCTACTGTGTGGATTCCTGGTCGACAAAAGACTGGGCGTGCGCTAGGGCGGGCTGGCTCGTGCTCTAAAATACCTACGCCGGCGGCGCAATAGACCAGTTAGTCGTTCTTACGTCGGTGTTTCGTTTTGATGTGGAGCGGACGGGCGGACGTCTCCCTAGCTGACCGCTTGAGCGCCGTACGTCTCGGGCGATGGATAGCCCTTTGCCGTACTAACTCGTTTCACTGGGCACTGCCCAGTCCGGACCGAAAACACAATAACAGCGTACGAGTGCGTACGGGCCTACGGTACGAGACGTACGGTACATAGTATGGGACTAGATGGATGTTCTTCGCATTACTGCATGTACGACTAGTCTAGAGATGTGCACGGGAACGGAAAAGACCGGGATTTTGGGTCCAATGGGCTTCCCGCGGAAATAGAAATTAGATGCATGGAAATTGGAATTGAGACATTACGGTGGGACTAATTTTATTACAAGCGATTGCAACCTAGCTGTATGCGCATAGTATAAAGTAAAATTTCCACATGTTTTCATTATTGCTTAGTTATCGTTCTTTTCAGTTAACATTTGATATTTTGCAGGTTGTCGTTTGATAGTTCGCCTGCTTTTTAAAACTTGTCTAACGCTGTCGGTTGGGGAGTGCAGTAAAGGGCACGCCGCCCACAGAAAAATCTTAAAAAATACCCAGACGTCTCGGTTGAGGCAGCTGCAGAATGGGAATAGAACTGGGAGGGAATTTGGAATTCCTTGCTGGGAAAATGGAAATGGAACTTTAATTTTAAACGGAAATGGAACGGAAATAGAAATAAGGTCGCTGAAATGGAAGGGATTTGGTACGAAAAAATCTTATCTGTTTCCGCACAACTCTAGACCAGACCTGCACGGCCACGACTAGGCTAACGGAAGCTCGTAAAACCTAACTAGTCGGCACGTGTCGACAACTGGTTGGCTGCAGTGACTGACTGGTCAGACAGACTGGTGCGTGGTCAAGTGAAGAATGACCGTTCACTTGCGTACGTTTCTGGTCAGTGGGTCAACCCACCCTTTCATGCAGCTGTCGAGCTGCACTTGACGTACATCAACTGAAACCCGAATTCCATTACGCCTTCGCTCATTTGCAAGCAACCTTGAGCAAGTTGCTAACATGTTGCTACTGTGTGCACACAGTAGCAACATGTTAGCAACTTGCTCAAGCCTCTTACCCTACGTGGGACGGGAAATGAGTAGTAGCTTACGGGCTACGGGGTGAAGGTCTAGTGTGGCTGATTGGGGCGATGGTATGTCTGCTAGCTGCAAACCGCCGATCCAATTGTTCGTTAACGGGGGCAATGGCTGGCCGCATAGTGCGCTGCGGTATCATTAGCTCATGTCAATCAGCTGCCACTTCCGAGATTGTCGCCACGCTGAACGGCGTGGAATAGAGGCTTCGCTGCGTTGGTCGGTCGTAACCACCCGTCGGTGTGGTGCGTCATCGAGTCACTGCAGCAGGATGTGGCCGCGGCGTCGACGATACTGCTGCAGAATGCACGTGGCCAGCCGTCGGCAAAGCATCTCAAGATGTCCACCCAGATTCTGCCGCGTCAACTCCACACCATCTGTGCAGCACGACGTGATGGCTAGAAGACGGTGGAAGAGACCTTGCGTGCGGTCGCGAGCACAGTCCGCTTCGAGTGAAAGTGATAGCACTTGACACTTTGCTGACTATTACACTATTTCTTCTTTTTGGACATTAGCTGTATATAATATCGTCTTATTTCAGTGACATTTATATTAATATATCAAAAGACTTGCAGTATATAACTGTATATATTTATTCATAACTGTTACATTTTCTAATATGCTGTATATATTGCTGTATGTGAGACATTAATACATTTGGATATATGCTTGTTGACCATATATGTCAGCGATTGATACTTACACGAAATACAACTTACACTCAGCAGCACCATACATAGGGTGGGAATGTCTGGGTATGCAAAAAACAGGTGGGAAACGTCCGGGAAAAGGAAACGTCCAGGGGGAACGTCCGGGGTGAAGTGTCCGGGGGAAAATGTTCTACACCCAATTTTTTATTGGGGGACAACAATACTTCAAGATTCGCCAGTTAGCAACACTATAATGAAATAGTGGTGAAACTATAGAAACAATATGGTAAAATTTTATATTGGATTTTACGTTAATACTAGCAAGAGTCAAGATCAATATTATTAAACGCGAATTGAGATCAAGATCAGTTAGAGTTTCTAAACCACATTACATTATGCATCACAGATATTACAAAAACACTTTAACCTATAACCTTTGTATTATTAATGATTTTAACCGATAGTGCTTAAGTAACGGTCGAGCTATTGGCATGGTTGTCGTCCGTCCGTCCGTCCTTCCGTCAGTCACGAATGTACTGCAGCTAAACGATGCGAAATAAAGCCTAGGTTGCTATTGATCACTAATAGGAAGTCACCTATTGGCTTTCAAATGACCTGAAAATTATTGACTTTGGATGACCTTGAAGGGTCATAATGCACTATGGTATGCCAATCTTGCAGTATTGTGGCTAAACGGTAAGTCGTGCGGGGTCGGCGATAGTACTATCGGATAGGGCGCTGGCAACTTTTTATAGGCTGTTAATAGTAATTATGTCTCCATCTGCAACGGTTTGGCCGCAATTTTTAATGAAAAGTTTTAAGATGTAAGTGGCTGTATTTCGGAAACAGTGAGAGATAGGGCCAATGTTGCTATTGGTCACTAATAGGAAATCGCATACGCCCTTTTAAATGAAGTAAAAATAATTGACCATGGATGACTATGAAGATCAATGACAACGAGTACGGTTGGCTATCCTAGCGGCAGCTGGGTTTCTGGTGTATATACTCTTATTGTAAGCGATCTACCACGTTTTGTGAGTGTTTTATTCATGATTGATTTATTCATTTACTAATTGGTTTATCGGTTGATTGATGTCAGAGAAGTTCGTGAGTGTGTCAGCGTGTATTGACGAGCGAGTGGTCCTACGATGTCAACCGAATCACTACATCATCGTTTACACGGCTGAATGGCAGAGCGCCGACAGCGTACCTGGTCTACCTGTCTGCGTCAGAGACTATCCCATCAGCACTGGTAATTAATACACATCTTTATTCACCGTAATACGGTGGACAAGAAATGAACAGCAAAGAAATAATAAAACTTAACTAAAACTTAACAAGACTTAAAGATGTAATATAATGTCCATCAGTACTCAAAATGCAGCAAGACCGCACAGATAACATAAAAATTATTACTTTGACTGAACCAAGACAAAAATTTTTTTTTACGTCTAGAAATTGCATCATGCATTTGATATTTCAGATTAAATATTTACGTGTTGCACTCAGCCGCGAACTAAGTATTTACTTCTTGGAATGCAGTATGTGTGTTTTTTTCCGAACTACTGTCACAGAAGCTTAGCTGTTACAGAGAAAGCGCGTGGTATTACGACGAAGTCTTGCTTGCATCACGCGGACATGACAGAATGCTGTCGATTACTTATAGAGGGGGGATTCTGTCTTAGGGGGATTCTGTCCTAGTTTGTGACAGGGGGTTCCATCCTACCCAAACAGTAGAGGGCGTTCTGTCTTGAGGGGTTATGCCCGAGGATGGTTCGGTATTACTTTCGAGGACACTACCCGCCAAATTAAAATCACTCAAGTTCTGATGTTTGTTCACTTTGTCGACTGTTAGACGCGGTGGAGTGTGTTGATCGGCGAGAATCTGCTGGGTCCGGGGCGTGTTTACTTCGATCAGTGTCAGCTCGTTGTGAGGGCAGACGACGATGTCTGTTTGTCGGCAATGAACAGGATCTTCTACCCCCCTGTGACAGTTCCTCCAGCTACTCTGAGCCACCGTCGTCATCAACGTTCACTGATAGACTGGCAGTCACGTACGCCTGCCGTAAGCATGCATCGTACCGTTTCAACCTAATCCGATCGGATCTAATCTAATCTAGAAGTAATCCAAATTTGTGCAGCGCCGAACACCACGAACCGACGATAGAAGACGATGTGATAACAGAAAAGTGAAGTCGGAATTTTTTTTAGAAAAAAATGAAATTTTATTACAAGACGGTTACTGGTAGGCGTATAGTTTTGTTATTTCCATTTAACTGCAGCTTTGAACAGTTTCGTCGTATACTGAGGACATCTTTGTTTAATTGAGACTGCAGTAAATTGCGGCTTTTTACAGGTACACTTGCTTGCTTACTTACTTGCTAATCTAAAGGCGCGTACAGAGCGACGTAACTAAACTGAACTGAACTTGACGAACTGACCAGTGGGCAAACAGGGGGCTAGCCCACTGGTCATTGGTTGACGCGTACGTGAGCGTAGTCACAGAGTCACCGACGTCATTAGACGATGCGTACTGTAATGCTTGCATGCCTGTTGGTCAGTTCGTCAAAAACTACACTGTGTCTTAAAAAGTATTCCCGACATTTTCGACTGTAACTTGAAAATCAATTATCAGATTTTGATAATTTTCGGCACGAATATTTCTGACACAACTTGCCATCAAATGACCATTCAGTTTTTCACCTCAACCAACGTTTATTTCTGCAATACCTGGGGAAAACACAACCAGCGAAATATCACTTTTTTATTTAATGCAATATGATTGCTTAATTAACATAACACATAAAACACATTTTGTTCACATTTTTGACACTTTGGTTGACATTTCATCCATTTGTCAATTTTTCAATTGCCTGTAGTAAAATTGCTTAAAGTGTTTGCCCACTATGCGAACACAGGCAAGGAAACGCTTTTTCCATTTATTGACAGCAGTATTGATAATGTTCTGCTCCAGACTAATCCAGGCTATACCAGTCGCTTCTTGACTTTTCAAACATTCCTAAACTTCATCTGGTAGACACACTGCTGCAAGACCTGCTGTTGGGCCGACAAATTAAAATAAATGGCATTTGTTGACGTTTTTTATTCATTTTAACACGTATTATGCGTGCTCTGTTTCTCCAGGTAGTGCAAAAGCAGACGTTGAGTGAGGTGAAAAATAAAACATTTATTTAATAGCCAGTTGTATCAGAAATATTTCTGCGAAATATTATTCAAATCTTCGAATTTTTATTCAAGGCACGATCGATAATGTTGGGGATATTTTTCAGGTTTTCTTCTATTTTAACACATATTTCGCTTGATCTGATTTTCCTAGGTAGTGCAGAAGCATACATTAGGTGAGGTTAGAAACTGAACGGTCATTTGATGACAAGTTGTGTCGGGAATATTTGTACTAAAAATTGTTAAAATCTGGTAATTGGTTTTCAAGTGACAGTCGAAAATGTCGGGATACTTTTTTGAGACACAATTGTAGACCGTGTCAGTTCAGTTCAATTACGTCGCTTTGTACGCGCCTTAAGCTAAAAGTAATTGTGTAGCGCCGCTAAAAGGCGGTGTGAGGACAAAAAGTTAAGTCAAAATTTTAAAGGAGGAAATGTTGAAATTTTACACCAGCTATAGTAACTTATAGTTTTATAATATATTTTAATATATATATTAATGGGTGACTGTTTGAGGACGGGTAAACCATCTCGGTATATAACCAGCCACTTTAACGTCATCTTTCAACCCACATATTTACTTACTTACTTACTTACTCACTTACTTACTTACTTGCTAGGTGGCATACGTAACAGTAACAAGATTTTTTTAGTCGAGATTGAATTTGTATCTGGGAGTCTTACTTTTCGGAGTTTTTCTAAGAAAAACAAATGAGCATTTAGTAAATGTTAGCGAAGGGCCCGCTGTAACTTTTGTTTCAATGATTTATTTGTCGAACAGGTGGCTTAAGGTATCAGATGTCTTTATAACCCGTAATTGTTATCTTTTCTAATTTTCTCACGACCGTGACATCATTTTGTGTTAATTTTTTTTTACTTTTTTGAGATAAAGCGAAATTTTAATGCAAATTGTACACGTTAAACATTTCGATATTATGTAACCAATAACGATCGACGACTCTTCTTAACGGTTTATTTGATTTTTTTTAAAGATTATGAACTACTGCTTATTTGAGAATAAACTGGAAATTTGTTCGGGCACATCGTTGTGAATGCAAATGGAATCATTAAGGTGGCTTAGTGGTATAAACGGTAGGATGTCGGACTTACGATCGCGAGGTAGAGGGTTCAACTCCCGGTCGGGTCACTATCAAGTGGTTACTGCTTGGATGGGTGACTGTTTACGGACGGGTAAACCATCTCGGTATATAACCAACAAGAAAACAAGAAGTCTATCTCGCCTGGTCTTGAAACGGTACCAAGCCGTGACACACAAGCCAGACGGATGGACAGACAAAATTACCATAGCTAATACGCAGGTACTAAGATGTCAGATGCTTGGATAGGTGACTGTCTGTGAACAGGTAAACCATCTCGGTATATAACCAATACCAAGGTCAACTCAGCCTTCTATCCCTCCAGGGTAGATAAGACGAGTACCGGTCTGTCTGGCTGTGGTTAAGGCGGGGCGCGTTTACCTGTGTTGGGTGGCAGGCAGCACTGTGTGATCGCATATGGCAGGTGACGCTCCGTATCTCTGGGATGGGTTTCCTATAAGACACCATTACACTGTTAAATGTGTTGTTTCAGTGCCCAAACTAGTTCTGAGAGACATCAACGATGCTAGTCGCGTGCCTCCCGGCTTATGTCCCATCACTCTGCCTTTCACTCTCTTGACGACGACTGTCCCGTTTACGACCGTCACCGGAAATAGATCAACAACGACCGGAAGTGACGTCAGCAACGACGAGCACCATCTTGTAACACCGGCAACAGTGCTGCAGCTTTTAGAATACGGTCGGTGGTCGCTAAAAATAGTAGTAATAATAATAATAATAATAATAGTAATACAAAATTTATATAGAGTCATAAAGTCCGAAAATACACAGGCGCTTGATGGCGCTGGGCTAGGGCAGGTTAATGCTGATGTCACGGACTAAATTCCATTAGAACGACACGCGATGACATGCGTACAGTCCAAAAACCGGCGCCGAAAAGCCCAAACTCCATTACGCCGACTTTCACCGAATCTTCCCCGCGGTGAAAGTCGCGGACATGGATTATAAAAGTCGCGAACAAAAACCGTCTCCGCGTGTCGAGATGTTTGCAACAAAGTCCGCGACAAACCCGTTTGTGTCTCTCTAACGAAATTAATTCCGCGACAAAGTCCACGACAATGTCTGCGGAATTTGTCGCAAAGTCAGCGTAATGGAATTTGCGCTTACGTCGGCTTCAAAAAATCGACGCCGACTTCTGGACTGTTTGTCATCGCCGTAACTATGTTATACATACATGTGTACCGTCCTTCATTTACCAGCGCTCATGTTTTGCTATTTCTCTATCATTATTAAGCGGCCGTCCCATAATACACTGCATTACCAGTCTTGCCCGTCCGTTTGTCTATCTGTCTGTCCACCACGGCGGCGTCGTGGGTCAAGATTTCTGACAGAGCAATTATGTCCCTAAATTATCCCGGCTCCAATTTAAATGGGGGATTTTTAGCCACAAAGTTTGTAATATTTAAAGAACATTTTCCGGCAAAAAGTACATTCTCCGAGGGGCTAAAATATGTCGCATTCGTGCACTCTGCTTAAAGGGTTCGGCGGATTTGGGTGCCATTTAACAGATACACTCGTGGGATCTAGTGACAAATTGTGTTAATCTGCAAGAAGGGGGCAGAGATTTCGACCTCCAACCATCGACCAAAACATGCAATTGCAAACAGCGAATGCAAACGAAAAGCGACTTTGCATTTTACTAAATTACTTTGGGGTGCTTGTTTAGCGTAACGTTGTTCATAAATGAACATGATCATTTTTTGTTAAAACGGTATGTAAATTATACTATAAAAAATCATCAAAATTCAATTTTTGTTTTATCGTTGTCGTTGACATTTAGGCAAACAGAGTAAAACAGTGGTTGCATTTTGACGAATTTCTACGTACAATGCCGTAAAAATGTTCGTGTTTGGTCGCACGCAGAATCGTCGGTAACTGATCCGGCGGTCGAGCGACAGCCGCAGTCAGCGATCAGTCTAGTCTCTGACGAGAAGGCGCTACCAAACTCACATCAGTCGACACTCGACTACGTAACGACCACAACTAGGACTACTCAACCGGTGGCTGTTCCAGCAGGCAAGTCTCAAGCCCAGATACAGTTCGGACCGGCCCTGATTGCAGACTGGCTATTCACCGCTCGCCTTATTCACGGTCTGTTCTCGAATTCTTTTGGCAGTCGTTAAATGTCACATTAAGAATAATGACTTTATACAGGGTGCACCAAAAAACGTGACAGTTTACTTTTGTCTATATCTTTGCCAATTATTGATTAATTTTCAAATTTCTTTCACTGCCTCACTCTGCGGACAGTTTGCAATAACATGATTATTACATGTTCCACCACACCGCAAATGCGTCTCTACACTACCTTGTAATATATCAATGAAATATGCATATATAACAATAATAACAAACAAAAATTTTGGTAAAATTGAAAAAAAAACGCTTTAGACCAACATTGCGGTAGATGGTCTGTATGACACTAAACTGTTTGAGTCTAACACATTCTAGTGTCATACGAATCATTTATCGCAATATTGGTCTGAAGTGTTTTTTTTTGTTTACGTAATTTTTTGTTATTATTGTTAGTTTTTTCTTACATTTATATTTCACAAGGTTGTAAAGAGATGCATTTACCGTTTGCTGGGATATATAATGATAACATTATTGTAAATTGTCTGCAGAGTGTGCCAGTGAAAACATTTTGAAAATTGTTTACTATGTTTACTTTTTTCAGTTTTTTTTTCAGTTTTTTTCTGAGTTTTAGTTTTCCTTAAATTAAATTCTTTATTTCTTACCTTCTCATTTTTTATTGTAGTTGTCTTTACTTTAGTCATTTTTCAAATCTTGTCAGTTTTATATTCAACACTATTTTTGCTCTCAGTATCTCTCATTTCATCATCATTCTTTCATTCCAATCTCAAAACTTCTCCTTTTCTCAAATCCTATCCTCCATAGACATCTGGCACCCTCTCGGACTGACTCCACGACTATTCAAACCCGCTCACGGCTTTTATGTTTACTGTTACCCTTTTCAGTTTTTTTCTGAGTTTTAGTCTTCGTTATTATTTTTTATTTCTTACCTTTTTCAGTTTTTCTCTCTTATTTTTAGTTTTCTTTACTTCGGTCATTTTTCTGATTTTGTCAGTTTTACATTTAACAGTATTTCTATTCTCAGTATCTCTCATTTCATTTTCCTTTTAAACATTTCAATTTTTTTTAGTTTATGTGCTAGATTAAACTGACAGTTTGTCTGTCAGTTTTTGAGTGCGAATTTATACTTGTATTGTATTGTATTGTATTGTATTGTATAATCAACACTGTAATTGGCAAAGATATAGACAAAAGTAAAGTGCCACATTTTTTATGACCCACGATGTATAGCGCATTTTTTATAAAACTAGAAATTTGGGGCAAAGCCCAACGTGAGTCCGCCCGGCGCCTTAAGTCCGATTGGGGGAAATTAGGGGGAGAGTAAAGAGGGGGGGGTAAAATTTCCCTGGCATCAAAGTCACGTGGCCCGAACTCAAATGCATTGGCATATGCCGAATGCGCATTGTCGACTTAGGGTAGGTCAACATTAGCGCTTATAACTTGGTTCGTAGTGGACGGAATTTCACAAAATTTTTTTTGTTCAATGCAGAAA
>Ga0056128_1003612_pt1 | contig 19100 bp, 10 predicted proteins | sample WorMetLIZISLAND2_FD_71113 | JGI IMG/M metagenome (GOLD analysis project Ga0056128, IMG submission 71113) | Marine gutless worms symbiont microbial communities from Max Planck institute for Marine Microbiology, Germany - Olavius geniculatus... ... | reverse complement strand
AATGGAATTCTGGCATTTGATCATTAGTTAACTGTGTTGTTTCAACGATGTTATTAAATTGGCGTTGAAGCCAGAACATTTTTTGAATGCTGAAAAATTGGTAGGCGGTCATGTTAAAAATCTATAACTTCGTCATTTTTTAACAGAATTAAATTTTGTTCGGCAGTTAGATGTAGCAGGTTTCAGCAAATGAATGTGTAAAATTTCAAATTAGAATTCCAAGCGGTTGCTGAGAAAACAGCGAAAAACTTTAGGGGGCTACTTTTTTGCCGCACCCTGTATATTCCTAATGCTAACACAAAAAGCTACAGCTCAGAGGTCCTTGGTCAGCGTGTTGTTAGGTTTATGATTGTGTTGTGCAGTGAGCGATAGCTAGGGTCAGTAGATACTATGTCAGCAGTAAGCTGAGATATATGTTCGTTTTTGTTTGCATCTTGGTGTAGACATGGCATCATTGTTGCAAGTGTGACACTGACTTGACATCACGTATCTTCATAGCAGTTGCACCTGAATGTTTTGCATTTTGTAATATTTCTGTTCAAATTCATGCAGGCACCTGTATGTGTGTTGTTTATACCTGTGGCAACTATATGTGTGATGGTAATGGTATGCTGCTGCATTGTTTTGTTGAATCTGACCAAAGTGTCGTAGTAACTGTAATTGTATTTGTGGCTGTCTCTGTTCTTCATCATCAATATAACTGAACAAAAATTCTTTCTCATCACATTCTATAACTTCTTCTATCTCAATCCAGCCTGTTATATTGCAGTATTGTTATATTGCAAGCTTAGGTTATGCCCCTCATTATAAAATTGTAACTGTAGTTATAACTAAATATGTATCTTATGAAATTTGACACAACCTCAAATACAAGCTCTGTCTCAAATATAAGTTTTTTCAACTTTTCATTTCTGTGTTTGACTATTTTGTCCATAAAGCACAGAAATGCATCTGAGCAGAAGCTATTTCTGACATGTGTCCCAATCAATATGCAAGCAGTCAATAGGCAACTGTACTATTGGTCTTAGTATTGTATAAATAAATGAGACTATGAAAGACATTTACAGATTTATTTACATTATTTTTCAATACAATGCAACAATTGCCTTTATCATCCGATGCTGTAAAATTACTTGTATGGAAAAATATTAATTAGAAAACAAATTCATTCAGTACGAAACAATGTCAAATAAAGTAGACTGTATGCCTATAGTACAACAGAGATTTCTTTCAACCGTCATTTCACACACATTTTGCACTAAAACATTCGGAACATGGTTGCCATAAAAACAGATGCGCAAAACGCTGTAAACGTTGGGGCAAAAAGGCAAAGCTTAGAAGGATTTGGGGCATTGCCACAATAATTGGCGCGCAAGGTGCAAGGGGTTCCTGGAGTCAACATTATGGTCAAACATTACAAGGTAAAATTGTTTTATGTACGCATGGATGTACACTGCTAGTAAAACTAATGCTTACTTACTCACTTGTTAACATAATTGTAATATCTGTATATTATTTGTAACAGCAAATGCATTTTGACATTTGTTGCAATAAAGAAATGAATGAATGAATGAACATATTTACTTATGACTACATCGCAACTGTGCTGATGACAGTAAATGAATAAATAATAACAAAACACGTTTGAGATCTGCAGACTATTCCAAATTGTGTTCAGAACTAGCTAGGCTTACACACACCTAGTACCAGTAAGTGTTCTTTTGTTGAAAGACGAACACAAGCTAGCTTAATACGCCTCCAAGATCCTTAGCAGAATTTGATGCAGACGTTTCTACACTGTCTGGAAAAAAACATCCTAGACATTTTTGATCGTAGCTTAAAGAAGAATTATCAGATTTTAATAATTTTGACAGGAATATTTCTGACACAACTGGCCATCAAATGACCATTTAATTTCCGATCGTGCCCAGTGTCTGCTTCTGCACTACCTGGGGAAAACAACCAACAAAATATTGTATTTTTGTCCAATGGAGCATTATTATTTAATCAAAATATGACAAAACACATTTTTTTACATTTCTGTCACTTGGGTTGACAATTCATTTAACTATCCGTTTTTAAACTGCTTACAGTAAAAATTAAGAAATTTGAGCTAATGCTCACGAGACACGCGAAAGCCTATAGCAGTTCCGGTCCAGTAGTTTAGCTGAAAATTTGGGTGTTCACGCTAAGTTAATATACAAATACCAAATTCTCTATCTGGACCGTGTAACTATAGTTCTGTGGCGCCACCTTGTGAATGATATAGACTTGTGTCGCAGCCCGAAATCGCCAAAAAAATCCATAAAACCCCATATTTTGGCGTTCAAGGTCATTCAAGGTCGCTGAATTCAACACCAATCGAGAGCCAGTGTACGACTTCATATTAGTGATTAATAGTAACCTAGGCCCTATGTCGCACCGTTACTGAGATACAGCAACTTATTGGCCAAAAATCGCAAATTTTGCCCACCCCCTCTCATTTAACGCTCTCGTTCGGGGTGACCCCCTTCGAATTTATGGAAAAGCTTTACAGTTCCTGAAACTAAAGTCTTCCAGGCAGCCGACGGTGAAGATTTAGTGATCCTAGCTTGCGCCGTTTTCGACTGATCCACCCGTGTGACAGACAGACGGACAGACAGAATTGCGATGGCTAAGATGCGCTGAAAGCAGTAGCTGCATTCGCGCGTAAAAATGTTCAAAGTGTCAGCCCATTACGTGACCAGAGGCTCAGAGATGGTTTCTCATTTCATTGATAGCAGTGTCAATGATGTTCTGCTCCAGACCAATCCAGACTTCTCCAGTCACTTTTTGAATTCATCAACGTTCGTTAAAGTCATCTGGTTAAGACAGTGCTGCATGACAGACAGTGTAAATGACTGGCTGTTCGAGGCCACAGGTGTGAAGATATAAAATTTATTAAAGTCTTTGTTCACTTTAATACACATATCGCTTGTTTTGGTTTTTCCAGGTAGTGCAGAAGCAGACATTAGGCAAGGTGGGAACTAGAACAGTCGTTTGATGGGCAGTTGTGTCAAAAATGTTTGAACCAAAAATTATTAAAATCCATCAATCATTCTTCAAAGTCACAAACAATAACAGGGATGCTTTTTGACGTATTTTTGTTCATTTAACACATATTTCGTTGGTTCATTTTTCCTCAGGTAGTGCAGAAGCAGACGCTGGGTGAGGTTGTAAATTGGCCAGTCATTTGATGGCCAGTTGTGCCAGAAATATTTGTACCAAAAATTATTAAAATTGGTAGACATCAATCAATCAATAATGTTTCGGGATGTTTTTTTCCAAACACGGTGTAGAATTAAAATTACTACCACTGAATAAAACCCACATCTTTACACTATTATATTCCGTCACTAATATATACATGTGTTGTCTGTGAGTCAATATTATTTCTCAAGTGCATACACTTGAAGTTTGTCCCAAAACGTTTGCACAACACCAAAAAATGGAGCGTGCTCCCACTTCTACAGAAGATCACATAAGCAATGGCATCAGAGAAAATATTTAACACGAATAATACTGTAACACTGCACACGTTTTAATTTTTTCTGACTCATTTACTGGACGATGTCAAAAATTCAATTACAGTACAATGAATAGCACCGCTTTCACTGCACCACCTAAACTTTTTATAGCCTATTAGAACCAGCATTTAAAGGTCCATGGCCACGGTCAAACTCACTTGTAAAATTTATGTAGACCTCAATTAGACATATACCTTGCCTATATAATATGATGATTTAAGCTTTATAAATGTATGAAATTAATGCCGAATTAATAACGAAAAATGGCGTTACGTTACGTTATGCTGAAAAATGCTAATCTTGGAAGTGGTCAGAAGTGACGTCACCATGTGTACCCAGTCAGTGTTTACCAATTAATTTTAATATTTTAATGGCAAAAAATACTGTCGCATGACAACTGCAGCAGTACATAGGTAGGCAATGTGATTTTATAATGTTTATGTTTCTCTGCGTATTTTACTTTGACTACAGGTACACGTGGTGACGTCATCAGCCTGTCAACATGGCGTCTCGTTTTCTGCGTCGTTTTCGTAGATCAGTAATTTCAAATGTAAGTTTCTTTGTGTTGACAAAATGCTGAGTGCTGACATTACTGTCAAAATTCTCAGAAAATTGTGCTCTTTTAGGAAAATGGTAAGTTAATTTTGGTGTCCATGGCCCTTTAACAGTTTCATCAAATAAATAACATTATTCAACACTAGAAGTAATCAGAACTCCCAAAGCTCTGCCAATATGGCACTGCCACCTGGCAAACACAATGGCAAATGGCACAGTGCCATATAACGCCACACTGTAGGTGAAGACGTATCAGCAGATGAAAACTGTTTGTGCGGACAAACGATCCATACTAATAAAAAGTTAAAATTTCTGACAACAAAAACTTCACAGAAAACCAAGGTATCTGTTCGTGCATATGTATGCGGCACAATGTGCTAGCATGTTTCGTTTTTGCTATATTGAAATAATTCGGCTGAGAGCTGCAGACTGCGCCAGCTGAGTGAGTTTCACCTACAATCACTACCGGGTGTCAATATGCTGCCGAAAATATTAGAACTGTGCCGTTCGGCAGGTTATGTATCCTGATGGTGAATCCAGAATCACCAAAGGACTCTCAGAATGCCACCAACATCTAATCACTTCTTTCTTGGGCCATGATCAACCTCTCCAAAAAATTTCATCAGAATCAGTTCATAACTTTTTTGAGTTACACTGCACAACAAAGAACCCAAAAATTACAACCTCCGCCACACTTTGGCAGAGATGGTAATGACCACGTATCTTCCAAATGTCGTGCAAATATTGAGCTAGACGATGATATGTCTGGTACCATCTTCTATACCGTGAAGCCATGTGGCGTGATACCATCTTCATGTTTGCTTTCTAGTGAGAATGGTGGAATGCGGCATTCAAATGTACTGCTGTCTTGTCGCTCCATCTTGAACGTACCCCTACAAGTTCACCGCAAGCCCCCCAAATATCACAGTACATGCTACACACGAATTAACTACCAGTAACACACATTTGTACCAGATGTACAGTTTCATGGCAGTGGCTGTTGTTTTTAGGTGCTAAGTTATATTCCAGTTTCTATTCTAATGCTTTGTCCTGATCATGCAGTGACCAATCGCCAGTACTACAGAATTCCCAGCCCTGAGCAGTGTGGAATTTTCTGATGCTTGATTCATATTTCCCAACATTTTGCAGCACTGTTCCTCACAATTCGGCTACCCACATAATACATACAAATAATAATAATAATGATAATAATAAAGCAGATTTATACATGGAGCCTAAAAGCAGAAGTCACTAGGCGCCACAGTCTCAATCAATCTAACAGATGTGTCTTTAGTTGCGCTTTGAACTGTTCGTAGTCCTCTATGGCTCGCAGTGCAGCCGGCAAACTGTTCCAGACTCGTGGGCTGGTGATGGCGAATGATCTGTCACCGAGCCTTGTCCTTGTCCTCGGTACAGTACAAGTGAAGGAGGTGGCTGAACGTAGTCGGCAAGTGTCGTCACTGACCAAGTTGCAATCGTCGACCAAGTATGGAGGCGCCAAATTGTTCATTGCCTTGACCACCACTGTGGCTATCTTCAACTCGACACGGCGTCGCACTGTCAGCCAGTGTAATTCACGTAAAACGGGTGTGATATGTTCACATCGTCCTGTGCAAGTGACCAGCCTCGCGGCGGCATTCTGAACAGACTGCAGTCGTTGTAGAAGACTGTCAGTGATGCCATGCAGTACTGCGTTGCAGTAGTCCAGACGACTGGCAATGCACGCCTGGACCAGCGTCCTAGCGGCATCAACTGTCAGTGACTGCACAATTAGTCTTATCTGTCGCAAATAGCAGTACGCTGAACGACAGACCAACGCAACATGATCTGACATCGTCAACCTGCTGTCAACGACAACTCCAAGGTCGTGAGCTGAGCTGTCAATCTTGATGGTTGAAGACAGCACATGTACTTCGTGGACATCAAGTTTGGCAATGACGTGTCGAGAGCCCAACCAGAGCCATGGTCTTACTGGGATTCAGACGCAGATGGCTCGCACTCATCCACGCCTCTACATCATGAAGACAGCGCGAAAACTGCTTGACATTGCTGCGAACAGCACTGACTGGTGACGAGACGTAAATCTGACAGTCGTCTGCATACTGGTGGAACTGGAGACCATGCCGAGCAATGATGTGGCTGAGCTCAGCAGTATACATAACAAACAGTACAGGTCCAAGAACGGAACCTTGAGGTACATCATACTGGACAAGCTGCGTTTTAGACAGCTGGCCTTTGCATGCAACCTGCTGACTCCTGCCTGTAACAAATGACGTTATCCAGCCAAGAACTGTGTCACTAAGGCCACTTCCAAGATTGTAAAGCGCTTCTGGTCTTGAAGAAGCATGTAAGAAGCGCTATAGCAAGTGCGTGGACTTTACCTTTACCTTTAAGGCCAAAGTCGCAACAAGTCGCTGTAGCAGTAGCTGATGATCGACACAGTCAAACACTGCAGACAGATCAAGTAGACTGAGTAGCGTCACTTGGTTTGCATCAGCAGCAGTAAATGCGTCAGAAAAGATGCGCAACATGGCTGTTTCCGTCAAAGGATGACGGCAATAAGCTGACTAGTAGTGTGGTAGCAACTCATTGTCTGTCAGGTACTGGTGAAGTTGCTTGGCCACTGCATGCTCAATGATTTTTGACACAAAGGTCACACTGAATACCGGTCTGTAGTTTGCCACGTCCTGGTGTCCAGTCCAGCCCACTTCAACAGCAGCGTGATGACAGCGTGTTTCTGTGAATCCGGCACCCAAGCGTCACGTAGTGATGAGTTCACCATGCAAGTCACATACGGCAGCAATAGGTCGACAAACTCGCGTAGTAGAAACGTCGGGACTGGATCCAGCGCACACAACTTGATTGGTGACATCATGATTAGCGCTCGCACTTCAGCTTGTATCAGTAGATGAAATGCTGACGGTGAGCATTTCACCGCGCCAGCTTTCGGTGGTGGCGCTGCTTTATCTGCAGGAAAAAAAGTCGCAAAGTCGTCAGCAGTGAATTCGTTCGATGCTGCTACGTCACAATTTCTACCCAACATCGACGACAGCGATCGCCAAAGCAAACGTGAAGTTAAAGATAAACTGTTTCTCTGACAAAAATATTTGCTGACAATTCTGCAACTTTCCTCAACTGCAGTCAAATTCCCTAAAATTTGTAGGTGTATCATCGTCCAGTTTGAGCTGCATCTAGTTAGAATATGACAACTAGTAAATAAACTGACCACATGTGACCACTGGGCGCCTGCAGAGACACGTGACTTGTGTACTGGAACGCCGGCTGTACCTTGGAAAATATTGGTTCCTGTCATCACAAACAAGTAAGCATTTTAAGCAAGTGTACTTGCAGCTGCACAATTAAACAAAATAGTTTAAATATGCTGCAGCCGAAATCTAACAAAAATGTTTGCATTAGTCATAGAAACAAATTGAAGCTTGTTGTCTGCTGTCAAAGTTCTACCTGCACAATAAATTGCAACCATTGTCCAGCTTCTGTGAGAGTGGTGGCAGCAAACAATGAGAAAGTCAGAGTGCATGAGAGTGCATGGGACAAAGGCGTGAGAAAGTGAGTGAGCAGCAAAGTTTTATGTTCCGCTCAATATGTTACAGTCTACTATGAAGACTAGTCTTTTTCACACAAACACTTGATCTGGTAGTAATGGTGACTGGTTAGAAGTCTGAAGTGGCACTAGTCGAAAATCAGCTACCACTCGGTCCGCCATAGCCAACTGCCACCATATCCAAAAGCCATCATAGCCAAAGATGCAACTCATCCCTGTTCCTAACCCCATCACTAACCCTAAACCCATGATCCCATCCCTATCCTTAACCCTCTCACTGTTCACTGTACCCCTTGGAATAGTGAACTGTTCCCGATACTGACAACCAAGCTAAAAAACAACAAAGAATGCATCAAAAAGCAATGCCTTTAACTGCAATAAATGAAATGTTGAACGTTTTCAAGGATAACGCAAAGGATGTATAACGTACTGACAAGTAGCACTAAGATGTTTCTGTCTATATTCTGACTTGAATGTCTGAGTGACTAAATGAGCATGTCACAACACACCTTGCCAATGATGCCCCGACCGCGCACTGTCTCGAGCGTTCCAGAGAGACTGAATATGCGCCAGTGACGTTCACGCAGCTGCACCGTCTCATCACCAAGGTTCTCCAGCCGAATGCAGTACCGCCACTATAGTACGACATGCAAAAAAACTAAAAAAATCAAAAAATCTTAACTTTTGGGCTTTTCAAGTTAAGCTATGAAATGGTGCACATTTTCTTGTCAAACACCTTATGCTTTAAGCGAAAACTGATGATGCTAACCTATCTAACTGTAGCTATATGGTAATTTTAGACAACAAGAAATTTGAGCTAATGCTCACGAGACACGCGAAAGTCTATGGCAGTTCCTGTTTAGTAGTTTAGCTAAAAATTGAAGGTGTTTACGCTAATTTAATATACAAATACCAAATTCTCTATCTGGATCACATAACGATAGATCTGTGGCGCCACCTTGTGAATGATTTAGACCTGTGTCGCAGCCCAAAATCGCCAAAAAATCCATAAAACCCCCTATTTTGGCGTTCAAGGTCATTGATATCGGCGGCAATCGAAAGCCAGTGTACGACTTCCTATTAGTGATTAATAGTAACCTAGGCCCTATCTCGCACCGTTACTGAGATACAGCGACTTATTGGCCAAAAATCGCAAATTTTGCCCACCCCTCTTGTTTAGCGCCCTCGTTCGGGGTAACCCCCTTCGAATTTAGGGAAAAGCTTTACGGTTCCTGAAACTAGAGTCTTCCAGGCACCATACGGTAAAAATTTTGTAATCCTATCTTGCGCCGTTTATGACTGATCCACCCGCGTGACAGACGGACAGACAGAATTGCAATGGCTAAGACGCGCTGAAAGCAGTAGCTGCTTTCGTGCGTAAAAAGTGAGTCGGATCTGACTTATGGATGAGTGGAGCAAGACACTTACCCAGTAGACTTGTGTTTGTTGCACCTCCTACATCACATCACATATCAGCATTGTCAACACTATCACAGCAACAAACTTATATGACCATGTAAAGAATACAAGTTCTGTTGATAGACAGAATGTGAAGTTTTTAAAAATTTAATACATCAATTCTCAAAACTTACTGAAAGCATCTTGATGCATTTATATCTTTCCAGGCACCAGAAGAGAATGACTGTCCAGCTCTAATAGTCAGCTGTGTATACAGCCACATATAAGGAAGTGAACAAGTGTTAAACATAACAGTTAAACAAAACAGTCACAATGTGTTCCAGTCTCAGACAAACAGAAATGCTTTCAAAATGTCTGTTCAAAATCTATGTCCTCCCACTAAATTAAAGTTCTAGTCGCAGATAATTTCAAAACTGCACAGTCAAGCTACTGTAGCTACTGCAGACAACCAGGCTTAAGTCAATTCATGGCAGACAGACACGTTCATTCAGACAATAGCTTAATGTTATCTGACAATAAACTAAGCAATTTATAATGGATAGAGACCAATGTAAACACACAGAGAGCTAACAGACAGACACAACAGACACAGGAGAAGCTACTAACACGCGATCCAATGTAGAACGGCATCACAGTAACTCGTATGTTTTCCGTCGTCTCGCGGTGAATATCAGTCAGCTCTAGCCACGGATGATTCTTGTCCTGCCATTCACGTAACGTGTCTCGAGCCATGTATAAACCTACGAGCAACAGAGACTTTTAACTACCAAACAGACAGAGAGACAAATGTATGAGTTAAACAGAGACGGCCAGAATAAACGCGAAAAGTTACTAGCTCCAACCCAGTGCAAACAATTCATTCCGACATGTAATGTGTCTCTCACATGTAAGAACCTATCAGCCAGCAACCACCACTACTGCAGTATAAACTAGAAGAACAAGTCCAATACCAAGAGCCTCTGCCGCTAACAACATGCTGATCACCAAGTGATATCACACATTTGGTTTATCTGCTTTATTGCCGGTTTCCACTATCTGCCAATGATGAACAGTCTGAAAATCCTGTCCTGGACCTGGATCCAAACACCGATCTGAATCATGACCAAAATCTAATCACCTCTAAGCTGCTAAATTCTAACCTTCCGTGAAAATTTCAGCCAAATCTGCCCATAGCTTTTCCGACAAACAGTAGATAAAGAAATAAATGCTGGGATTCAAACAACGTCACCCTTGGCAGAGGTAACTAGTCTGCAAAAAGCAGCAATGGGACAGCAAAAACCTCTGCCACAAATAATGCTGCCACCTGGTGAACACAAAAGACTCGATACAGCAGCTCTGCGTACATATGAATTGGATCTATATTCACTAACATTGGGTCTGGATTTTGATTTTAATTGCCACCAAAATATGAATGGTTGGTCCTTGGTCAATTCTCCACCTCACCATAAAATTTCATCAAAATCCACTGATAATTTTTTTAAGTTACATAGCCGTTAGACAGACAGACAGACAGTCCGATAGACACAGCCTGCCACATAATGTCTAGATCTCAATCCACAGCATTGACCTCTGTGTGCTTGCATCCTACATCATGGTTAAACAAAAAAAGAGACCAAGAATAGTTAGAAAGAAATCACAAGAGGACTTGGCTAAAATACCGGCGTCTGTGTCCGATGCGATGAGAAACTTATCAAAGAGATGATTAAATATCGGCTGTTTCTGGGTCGTCTTGTAAGGCAACACATCTTCATGTCCAACATAGTCCAGCCCTGCATGGACAGAAAATAACAATGTTATCAAACATGTTCGAATAGACCAATGCTACAATGCTGCTTACAATTGAACACCGACAACAACAAAGTACAGTAGCATAAAAAATGTAAAAATGTGGCTATTTGGCCAACAGACTTAATGCAGATTTGACAAGTGTTGCAAAACAAAGAGAGCCAAAAGGTGTATAAACCAAAACGCATGCCACAGCAGTTCTACAAAAATGCACAGAGTCTGGTATCAGAGACCAGTAAAAGGTGGCTGGCAATACCTGGTATAGAGTACAGAGTTCCGTTGTTTTCCTGATTGCTGAGAAATGTCACCGACTCTGTACCTACTCTCTGCAAATTCATACAAACAAGCGTATCATAGCTTAGAAATGTGACAGCCCATCTCAGAGCTATTCAGCGTCATCTGCCATATGTGATGAGTGTTACCAGCCACCTGAGACAGCTGAGTGCCCAACTTTATTCCCAGCCAGGCAAAACACTATGCAATTTACCTATAACAAAGACGGCAAGATGAGTTGATGTTGCCTGCTGGTTACATGTGTCTGTACACATTCACTCATCCAAACTGTAATCAGCAAAAGCACAGAGCGTGCATTGATTGCTCAGCCTAAAAGTGTTGACCATTAGACCAAGGTAAAGGTAAAAGTAAAGGTCCAGTACCAGCATACTACATATTACATGAGTCAGACTCACATCAGAAATGCTTTACAATCTCGAAAGTGGCAGCTGTTATCTTGATTGGGCCAAATGTCTCGAATAAGAACTGCCATAAGGAGCATGGCACGTCACTAGCAAAAACTATAAACATAAAAAACGGCACGCACTCATAATATAACTAATAAGAAAAAACATCAAGCAAGTGTTACACGAACTCACAATGTGTGGCATGTCTCGAGTATCCAGCAAAACTTGATAGTAAGTGTGCATGCGACCTTTTACTTCTTTTGTGCCAGTAAACATAGTGCCAGTTCTAACACACCCAAACAGCTATAAAAATGTTGAAATTTTCACTCTTTTTAACATTAAAAACATGTGTTAGTCCAGCAAAAAAAAGCTAAAATATATTTTTTAAAATCATGACAGCAAATATTGGAAAATAAACAAAATGTACAAAACAAGCCTGTAGGCAACATGCTTACTAGCTGTAATGTAAAGTCATGCTAAGCACAGCAAACTGCAGACACGCTCTCGACATGCTGTCTGAATCTAAGTGTTCTATAAGCTTGCAGCCAGTGAGCCAATAAAAATTATGCACATTATAACTAATAAACTAAATTGTAGAATCTTCAATATGTGAGTCCCACAATTTGTGTTAACACATTTTCCAGTCGCATACTTCTTTCTGATACATACCGCATGTGACAACTTTTGAACTTACAATTATTGAAAATCAGTTTTTTTCACAGCACCAAATCAACTTAACTGACTTATATTCATGAATATAATAATGCAAACTATGATGCATACTTTTCCTCCTTGGTCGAAATATCTCGGTCATAGACTTTGCCAACCCAAGGAAACAGTATGACACCACGATATCCAAACACGCGATGTATAAACAGCTGTCAACAAACACAACAAAAGAATCATACACACAGACACAATGTTTCTGTCACTTACTAGTCTACAATATACATGAACATTACAGAAATAAATCAAATTTTGAGAAATAGCTGCAGACTAATAGCAATCCACAATGGTCTGTGGTACTGTAATACTTTCTTTTAAAAATTAATAAATAAATAGCTTTTAGCTATTTCCAGATCCAGCCTTTCCCAGTCATGATAAACAACGCACATTGAATGCATCAATCAGCAAAAAATTATCAGTAAAGTTTTACTGCTTGTAAACAACAAAACGAGACAAAATGAATACGTACTGTAAATACACCATGGGTCATAAAAAATGTGCTACTTAACTTTTGTCCGTATCTTAGCCAATTATTAACCATTTTCAAAATTCTTTCACTAGCACACCCTGCAGACAATTTGCAATAATGTGATTATTATACATCCCACCACAGGGTAAATGTGTTTCTACACTACCTTGTGAAATATAAATGTAAGCAAAAACTAACGATAACAACAAAAATTAAGGTAAAAGAAAAAACACTTCAGACCAAAATTGTGATGAATGATTTGTATGACACTAGACCGTGTTATACCCACACAGTATAGTGTCATACAGACCATTCACCGCAATGTTGGTCTGAAGTGTTTTTTTTCAATTTTACTAAAATGCTTGTTTGTTAAATTATTGTTATGTAAGCATATTTCATTGATACTTCACAAGGTAGTGTAAAGATGCATTTATGGTGTGGTAAGATCTATAATAATCACATTATTGCAAATTGTCTGCAGAGTGTGCCAGTGAAAAGAGTTTTGAAAATTGATCAATAATTAACGCAGATATGGACAAAAGTAAAGAGGCACGTTTTTTGGCCCACCCTGTATATACTCTTATTCTAGATCATAGAGTGGCCACAGCTTTCAAGAACTCTTCAAGGACTTTCAGATATCTTTTCCGAACACATTGCTGTGATATTTTACCACGTCATGTTAAGATGTTTGTGGCATCATATAAAAAAATTTTTCATATCACAGTCACACAGCTTTTGAGAAGTCAAGGATTTTTAAGAGCCTATGACATCAAAGTCCAAAAATTTCAAGATCAAATTTAGTTTTCGGGAAGTTTCCAGGGCCAAAAAAATTTTTTTTAAACTTTCAAGAATCTGTGGCCACCATGATTATAAACATGACAATGCATGTGACCAATACTGTCAATCAAATCGGCCGACCTGTCCAGTGTCATATTTGCCTTGCAACTTGGGAGTTTCCAACACTCCAACTTCTGCCAGTCTGTAACATGAACAACAGTACAGCAGTCCAATGCTAAGCATAACGCCAACAAAAAGCAGTACCACACAAGCTTTTAACAGTTGCGTAATGCTGATCATCACCTTTTCATACAACATATAACAATATTCAGCTTCAGCCCGTCGGTTAGCCTGGACACAGTTAGTGAAATTAAGTGTCATTCTTATCCTTCAGAACTGAGTGAAAACTTCAATAAGTTGAAGGCTCTAGCACTTGAGTCGAGTGTGCACGATTAGTGGCGCACTGTGCTCAGTGTCGCCAGCATAAAAACAGTGTCAGTGCAAATGATTAAAACAGAAGCAAACTTCTGGTTCCTCCGAGATGGGACATAACTCCCATTCACTGCATAGCAGTGCACTGTGGAGCTCCCGAATCCAGGCTAAACAGACAACAGTGCAATCGATGCCCCAGGAGTACTAAGTTGGATAACAGGTTGTGGTAGGAGATTTCATTCACGCGCAGTTCTCGGGAAGAATGAGTGCAGATGGTAATCACAGTTTGAGGAATGACGTAAGTGGTCAAGAATATCTTTGACTCAAGAGGCATGGTAATGGCAACCAGGTGATAGTGTATCTTGTAGAACATCGCCAGATAAGCAATTCTTCTTCATTCAGATCAAAGTTGCCAGTTTAGCTCAGTAGCAATAGCTCCAACATTAGATGTTCTTCTGCAGCAATTCAGTGTTGTGCGAGCAGCTCTACGTTGGATAGATTCAACTTTCTTTCTTATAGAAAAAGTGTAGGGATCTCAGGCTGTTGACCAGTATTCTAGAATATGACAAATCAATGATTTATATGATATGCTTGCTCTCTCTTTAATCTGAGGATTGCTGAGATTAATCTTTCTGCGTACTAATCCAAGGGTGAAGTTAGCATTAGTTGTGGGTGACATAATCAATGTGATCATTCCACATAAGATCGTGTAATATTTTTACGCCCAGGTATTTCACAATGTCGTCATGTTTCAACAAATGGCCATGCAAAGAAATAAGAATAGAAATAGTTGCTAATTAGACGAAAAATCCTTACTTAATGGTTTATATTGTACACAGTAGTACTGGGATAGAGACACATTAAGTTACTCAGGAACTTTTGACAGCGCTTTCTTTGCTAGCGAAAGCGCTGTCGTTTTTGGGTCGTTTAAGTTGCTCTGTGCTTTCTCGCTGTCGAAAGCACTGCAAGAAAGTGCCGAGTAACTTAACGCGCCCCTGCCATATAAATCATAGACGTGCAGAAACTGCTAATGTGTCAGTCCGCAAACGCAGATCCGCAGGATTTTTTGTGGACGCGGACTGACTCGGATCTTATTCTGTGATAAAATTTGCAAATGCGGACCAATGCGAATCCTGTTCTGTGACGCACGTATTTTTGGTACTAACCATTTTTCCTAATAAAAGTTAAAAACAGAACAAAAGTGATGTGTGTTGAGACGTGCGTAGCACGGTAGCACTGGAACTGGTAAGTCAAAAACAGTATTAGTTTAGTTTTATTGATATTTGTGTAAATGTTATCTACTTCGGACGGAAATAGAGGCCTCTTGGGCTGCTTCCGGATATTCATTGATGATGATGATGATGATGATTACTTGGTTGAAAGCTGGCGGCTGGCGACAAAACAAAGCTGTAAAACTGTCTTGTCCAACACAACACGGCAAGATACTATTGACGCCTGGCGAAAAGCTCCCAACATATCGTCAAAACACAAATTATACCGGTTTCTGCAACAAAAACAAAACAAACGCAAGGCTAAGGTCATTTACTAGCCAATAAATATGCATTTTAGAGATGATAAATAATGCAGTTTTGCAAATGTTTTATAACGTCGCTGTAAATTTTTCACTTCCAGTTTCAACTTCCAGTACAAAACAATACACAAATTGTGATAAACATTTAGTTAGAATTTGTGCCCCCGATTTTTTGTGCAGCACTAGTTTAAACCCCACGAATACATTTTAGAAATTTGGGCCATGTCATTTGTGGGGTAAATTACCTAACGTCAAAACTCTACAAAAAATATTTGTTTAATTGTGACCAATCTAATGTACTCTTCGCACGCATTTATACAACTTGCGGTGGGCCATTTCTTAAAGGTGGTTCATTGTGACCATGCGTTTTATCTGACACGGTTATGGAGATTTGGCGCCTCAGAGATAACGGGGTCACGGCCTTGACTTTTAGGAGTCACGTGACGTTATCGGTCACTTCACCATTTGACTCGCCTTAGGCCATTTCCCATGAGTGGTCCATTACGAGTAAAGTATAAATATTAAAGTATTAATTAAAATTACCGGTAAAGTACTAGTATTTAAGTATTAGTAAGTATTAGTAAGTATTATAAATTTTAAAACATTTAAAAAAAAATTTTTGGTGGCAACTGGTAATAGTTGCAGTTTTGTATTAACGTATTTCGTCATGTACACTTGTACCACTCACTACATTATTTTTCAATTAATTACGCACATCACTAAACGTGCCAAATAAAATAGCAGGTCGAATAAATACTCTATGCATGTTTTGGTCCAAAATGTAAACAATGGTTCTTTTGGGTCATGTGAGTGTAGGAAATTTTGCATGATTAACATAGTGTAAAAAAGCAAAACTCAGAATGCTAGTACTCTGAATATCGCCATCAATATCTGTTACTTTGTGAGTGTCATTGTCATCATAATCAACTCGAGTACCGTCTGTGAGACTGATGGTAAAAGGCGGATCTGGCAACGGGTAAAAGACGGATGTCGATGCGGAGGACATCCGCGTTTTACCCATCGCACTCAGCCACGCCTCTGGACCAGTAAGCGGTGTATAACGCGTATTAATTTGGGGACGGGGCCTTTGGGCGCCGGACGTTTGGGCGCCATGCTTTGTGACAGGCACCGTGGCACGTTATTGAAATTGCGGTGCTTTGCATATTGTTTACGTTAAAGTCATAAGTTGGCAAAATAAATAAGTTGGCAAATCTGGGTTTACAATAGTAGGCCTAAGTTTCTGTTGCACTTAGTAGTCATCTTCGTCCTCATCCGTTGTCGTTCGTCGTCGCGTGATGTAACTGTAGGCCTACGCTGTTGTCGTGCATTGTCACGCGTCATATGTCATCGTGCATCGTCATCATACGTCATCGTTGTGTCGTCGACGTCGCACTCCTTCATGCGTTATTGTGCATCGACGTCGTTGTATCTTGCCGTTGTGCATTGTCGTCGTCAAGTGACAAAATAGATCATCGTTTTCTGAGTAAATGCCTAGACGAATTCGCAGTCGGAAATTAGGCTATTGTCTTGGCCTATGCAGAGTGTGAACTGTGAAGAAATTCACAGTGGCAGACTTCAAACGACTGCTGCCTATAAAGCGTCTGCTGAGCAGTTAATTATGGAGCAAATGATTGAAAAACTCAACAATTTTCATGACTGGTAATGTACATGACAACTGTTACCGCACATCCGTCTTTTACCCACACATCCGCACTTAGCATTCGCAGATTTTATTTGCCTTTTACCTGTTGCCACATCCGCAGATTCGCACATCCACTTATTACCCATAGCCGATGATGCATGCTGCTTGATTGCCAGTGCTCTATCCCGTCTTCACACATTTCATTTCAGTTTTGCTGTTCAGTTAATTGTGAGGTCTGTTTTAGTAACTAATTGTTTGTGTGTGAAGATTTGAGTTGAAAAAAAATGAACAGCACAGTGGGTTTTGCTGCTCACTTTGGATTACTTGAATCACAAGAGACGGATGTGAGTCAGATGTATTTGTTGTTATTCTCTATTATGTGCTATTGTTATTTTAGTTAGTATCAGTCAGTATTCTTCTATCGTTATTTTAGTATTAGTCACATTTGTGGTGCAACCACTTCAGGTAGTGCCTGTTTCAAGTTCTTGCTGCCATCAGCCCACAACATTTAATAAACATGTAAGTAAGTAATTTATTAAACGTTGATAGCACAAAGGCATTGTGGCAAGTCTCTGGTGTGTTAAGTACCATGTATTTTGGCATGCTTCATTTTAATGATTTTTACACGGCATCAGCATGCCCTGTCTTAGCTGTGGAAAAGATGTTTGTTTATCCATCTGTCTGTCCATCCATCTGTGTGTTTGTCACACTCTGTGATTCTATCAAAAAATTTTGCAAGCTTGGATCACAAAGTATTCACTGTCAGCTTCACAAAAGACTTTGTAATCGAGATCTGTATAATTCTACTTGAAATTTAAATTTGATCACTTTTACCGATTGTGCTAAATGAGATAAAGGTAGGGAAGATGTGCAATTTCTAACTAATAAGTCGTATCTCAGAAACGGTGCAAGATAGGGCCAAGGTCACTGTTAATCACTAGTAAAAAATCTCGCAAGCAGTTATACGACACTGTTGCACAAATGATGTGTCATTCAGAGCTCACCACATAAATCAGAAAGAAGATAGACCCATACTATGAGTGGTAGAAAATGGAAATGTAGCCCAGCCCCAGAGACTTCTCTCTCAGACAGTAAGGGTCATGTTGATATTTGTTGGGGTGAATGGCTTAGCTTTAGGAACTTTTGATGTACTTGCTGTTTTAAGGAAAGGGGTGCAATAAACAGTTAATTCACTCAGCACTTGAATGATGTTGTGTGTGTGTGATTTTGTGCTAGTGTGTTGCAGTGCATCGTTTGAACTCGTCAGAGCAATGTCAGTTTGTTAACACAACCAAGACATGTCATATTGATGAGGGGTACATTGACTACACGATCTTTGTCTACTGTCAGTCTTCTGTAATTCCATTGGCCATCCTTATCCTTGTGAGTAGCTTTTGTGTAAATTTAGTCTAGTTTAGTATACTAGGTCATCCATGAAATAATAAGCCCATAACTTTCAAACATTTATACATTCATCGCAATACAGACCAATTTTTAGAGTTATCTCACCAGTCATGTGAACTGAAAGAACACTTAATATTGAAGATTCTGTCACATTGTAAATGCATCCTGAAATACAACCAGCTTTAGAATGCTGAAGGTCAACTTGTAAATCACTTTTTCTTAAGCTCGCTATTTTACTAGGTGATGTATCAACATGTTCCAGGCATGATGTGATTTTCAGTAATCACAAAATAGCTAATTTCATCCCTTGTATGCAGGAAGTGCACAAGTACAAAAAAATTAAGAGTTGAGAAAATCTAAAGTTTGCACCTCTATTCTAATTTTTTTACAGCCTCGCCATGTAAAATGTTGATACAGTATGAAAGTATGCGGTATTGTGAATAACATGGAAATACAAGAAATTTGAGCAAAGCTCACGAGACGCGCGAAAGCCTACAGTATTTCCAGTTCAGTAGTTATAGTTTCGAAAATCGCATATCACTTGGACTCGGCCCATCGGGACCATAATACACA
>Ga0056128_1003611_pt1 | contig 19103 bp, 11 predicted proteins | sample WorMetLIZISLAND2_FD_71113 | JGI IMG/M metagenome (GOLD analysis project Ga0056128, IMG submission 71113) | Marine gutless worms symbiont microbial communities from Max Planck institute for Marine Microbiology, Germany - Olavius geniculatus... ... | reverse complement strand
CATTTTCAGCCGGTTACATGACATCCATCTGTCGATGTCAGAAACACACGTCAGCAAGCGACTGGTAGCAGTAGTCTGATCGGATGCGGCACAGCTGATGTAGGTCTGCAGGTCATCCGCGTAGGCGTGGATGCAGACGTCGTGTTTCGCAGCAATGCTAATGACATTTGCGGAGTAGAGGGCAAACAGCAGAGGACCTAAAACAGATCCCTGCGGAACACCACAGGGAAGAAGATTTGTTGCCGCCGAATGCTACGACCTGTGTTCTGTCCGTCAGAAAGGAACTGAGCCAGGCAAGGGCCTGCCCTTTGACACCGAACGACACCTCCAGGCGCTCGAGCAGGATCTTGTGGTCAACGGTGTCGAAGGCAGCGCTCATGTCCAGTAAACCCAGCAAAGTAACCTTCTGAGTGTCCGCAGCGTCGATGATGTCAGAAATGACTTTCAGAACTGCCGTTTTCGTGCTGTGGCCCGGACGATATGCAGATTGTACAGAAGGCATCAGATGAGCCGCCACATGAGCCTTAATCTGGTTAGCAACAATCCGCTCAATCACCTTCGAAATGAACGTCAGGGTAGAGATCGGCCGATAATTCTGTGGCTGTTCAGGGTCCGGTCCGGTTTTTTTCACGACTGGTGTGATAATTGCCGTCTTCTAATTAATTATCACCCGCCGACGATGAGTGTCTCTCATTTTAATCACGACTTGTCTCGTGTTTAAACTGCATCCAGTTTGCTTTATTGATTCTGACAAAATGATGAAAATTGTTGCTACGAAACGTCATATTTTAAAGCCAAAATGACCAAATTCGACTTCGGCTCAGATTGGCTGGTGTTTCACCCGATACCCCCTAAGAGAGTTGACAGCACTCCTCCGGGTCCCAAGCTGGATTTAAGGGGTCGTTCTTTTAACGTAAAAGATGTATGGCCAAGAAAAAAAGGGAAAAAGAAGGGAGAGAGAGAAAGGGGAGGAAAAGGGACAAAAAACGGAGGGGAAAAAGGACAGAATTATCACCCCCTTTGGCGGTATGATAACGTGGCAATCCTAGATTATTTTGTTTATTTTTTTTAAAAAACTATTCAACTTATATACGGCGTAAATGTAACATTGTGGTTCTAGTTATAAAACTGCAAAAATCATGATCATCAGTTTGTGACAATGTGTTATACGACGTTCAGTAAAAAGTTGTTCGCCGTGGTTGTGGTGGCAGTATGACTATAGCCTACGGGCATGGTTTTGTTGCGGGGAATGGTCTTGAGCGCATTATAGGTTAATATGACGTTTGCGCTACATAAAGTCACATTTTACTTACTTGCTTACTTACTTATTTGAGTCTTTTAGTCGGTCTTGAATGCCAAAAACAAATAGGCCCTTTGCTAAACGACAGCATCCGGCCCGATTTGGTCTTAATCCGGCCCTGACGCTGTGTTCAATAATTGATTACTTACGGGCGTCGATCTCTATTAACCAAGCAAAATATGCTCCTAACATTTTTGTGACTAAATATGGCCAAATGCAATTTACGGCTAAATCGCTAACCAGTCAGTGGAAAGATCGCTTCTTGACTTACAGCTAAAAAACAGGCTCATGCAGACTTTGGTTTGCAACGTATACGGGCGCGAATCTGGGACAACTAAAGCAGCAGAGAGCAGAACACTAAAACATTCGAGACAGATATGTATCGAACGATGATGCGAGTCAGATAAATTGAATTAACACCGAACCCAGCACTGAATATTAATAGAGTTTTTTTACAGAAATGTAAATAAAGAAAATTAGCATAATTTTATTTTCGCCTGAAGATAGATGAGATCAACGGCACTAACATAAGCCTATTACTCGGCTTATTTTTTGAATTTGACATATTTTAGACAGTATAGTGTATTAATGCGTTTCATTTGCATAATGAAATCTCTAGTGATATTTTTTTACTGAAAATCGGTGGTTTCAGTGTAACTGAAAAAGTAGTCGGCCAGTGTTTGGCAAAGTTGTGACCCGAACTCAGTGGTCTATTTTTTTCTGGTTCGCGGTGTGTAGAAAACCGAGCACTTTGTCGACAGAATCGCTGTCCAGATATTACAGTGCGTGTCGAAGAGCATTGGAAATGTATTCGTACTCACAGCCCTATAAGCTTATAGCAACTAATGTGGAAGTGCTCGTGCGCTGCTGTCTCAGCCATCCTTACTTTACTTCAGTTAGAGGTGTTACATGGTTACATGGTTACGTGCTTAGTTCACCATTCATTTTCTTCATGAACTAATCTAGCCATACCAGGACTGTATAAACCGAACATTGACGTTTATTTATTCACGTCACAACAATATCGGAATGTCTTTAACTAGCATAATATTCATCACTAAAAACAAAATACTCTATTTTATGAGGCATTGCAAACGTCTTGGGGCACAGTTCTACACAATATTGTTGGATAAACCGTGGTGCATTAAAATATATTAAAAAAAACAATTTTCACACTAAGAAAATAACAGAAAAAAAACAAAAAAGAAAGTTCGTTTGTCTTGCAAAATCAACGTGAACATATTTTCTTTAATTTCGTAACTCCCAAGTGACTGTCAAACAGGCTGTTTAGACTAAGGCTTTTGCAGGTAGGTGTCGTTACATAGTAATGAGTTTATCACAAAGTAGAACCTGACTTGCGATAAGTCTGCACTAAATAAACAACGCTAAAAGTAGTCACAAAACAAATTAGTAAGTAAGCAAGCAAGTTAGTAAGTAATTTTATGAACACGGTTATGAACACGTGCCAAACACATATGCGTATAAAAAGTTATTAATATTCGATAAAATACATGATAGAAACAATTACAAAACTTGAGTACAAAACATTATAAAGAGGTTCCATATGGCAATCTAATCTAAGTATAATATCAATCAATCAATCAATATTCGTTTTATTTAGCCTTGGCATGACAGAACGCAGGCCTTAACAAATTGCAAACAGTTAACAGAAGTACAGTATATACAAAGACACAATATAAAACACAATATAGTACACTACAAGGTTAAGTAGCAGGCATAATAAGCGTTTTTGTATAGCACAGTCCGAAAAGTGAGCAGTGCGTTCAGGTAGCTGGAGTGAGTGTGTTAGCCACGATACTAAAATTCTTCTTATTGACGCCAAACAAAGGGTAGCATGAAATCATGTTCCGATGTTGTTAATCTCATAGATTCGTGAGGCTTTTCATTGCGCGTGTAAGTGCATGCAGTGAAATCACGCGCTATTTATAATGCGCTGGAGCGCGTGGACATCTTTAGCATCAGCAGCAGCAGCAGTAGCGTGAGTGGTGGTCGTAGACTCGTTGTCGCAACAGTCAGTCCGTCGATCAATCGATTGATCGCTCGCGATTACTGGCGATTGGTTATCGATCACAAAGCCTCGCGGGCTCCCTCCTACTCGTGTCACGCGTTCACACCACACTCGAGATGTGCTGCACTGCACTAAGATGTACCGCAACGGCGCAGCGCAAAATGCGGCCATCCGTTGCCCGCGTCAGCGAACGACTAGACTCGCGGCTTGCAGGTAGCAGACATACCAATCGTACGGACATCAGATCACCCGGACAACTGCCCTTAGAAAAATGCCGTGTTGGTTAACTGTCCCATCCTATCGGGGCCTTATTTAGCTTAACACTTCTTAATAACATGCGCAAGAGAAATCAGCAGATTTATTACCATAAGCGATCCAACAGATTCAGTGAGTCGCCTCAGATTCAGTGAGTTTCTCGCTGACATTGTGCGCTTTATAAATTAAATTTACTTACTTACTTACAACTATAATTAGGTCTGTCGACAAGACAAAAACAATTAAATTCAGTAAGTGATAACACTCAAAATCAGACATTTTAACTTGGCTTATGAAACAAAACGAGCAGTAAACTAACGTAAGAACGGAACTCTGCACTGGAATCGTTTTAAGTGTTTCAAAATAATTATTGTACAAGTTCAAATCATTTACAAAAAAGAAAACGTTTTTGAGTTGCAACTTTATTAAACATGGCGGTGACCGACAACACGGTATATCGAGTGGAGATATAATGTGATTGTACTGCGCATCACTAAAACAATCGGCTGACCACGTGTGTGTTCCGTGTGTATATAACGCTTGTTGATCTGCCAGGAAAGGGAAAGCAAAGCACGCAAATCGAGGGGAAGGACGGACACGATTGATGTCCCAGAATCCCATGCAGCTTACTCCAGCTTTGACAACACACAAAGATGGCGAGACACGCTGGTAGCTTTCTCGACATCAGGATCGCAACCATTCCGCACTCAAATTGACGACAAACGAGAACAGCGTAATGCACATTTCTTTTAGTTTTTTAAAATTATGCGGCCGTCCTGATAAGCCGCATTGCAGGGTTTGCCCGTTTGTTCCTTTACCCATTGTAAGAAAAATAACGTAAACGTCTCCAAGAGCAGAAAAAAGTATATGCCAATTTTAGTTAAGAAATCAAAGGTGAAGGTTATCAAACGTCAAAAACCGCAAAAAAATAAAGCGTATGTCAACGGCCGCCTGGCTCTCACGCCTCTGACAACTGCGTTCACTGCCATGGAAGCTCCGTGGTTCACTGCATACTATAGACACAGTGCAGTATAGGCTACACAGCAGCTAAACGGACGGCCGCATACATGCATTTCTTCTCCAGGTCTTTTTCTCATTAGATTCTCTCCATTTTTGTCTCACGGATGGAACTTACGGATCACCGACCAGTTCTTGTCTTAAAAGTCCTTGGCGATTGTTAGCCTTAGTTAATTAAGTGCGGCATCAGATTAAGCCAACTCATCTGGCTTCTAGGCGCATTACAAATGTTTATTTATTTTTTTGCTTACTTACATACATGGCTTCAAAAGCGTTTCAGTCCGCGCAACGCTGCAGTGAGCACCCGTCTGTCTCGCTACAAGAGACACGCACAAGTACAACAAGGTCGCCGCGTGAGGATGTTCCTTCCTTCCCCGGCGACTGACCGCAGGCGCGATATCTAGGCCTAGCGGATGAATTTGATCGCAAAAACGAGCGACGAAATCAATTGTTGTGTCTAAACGTGGCTTGTTGTGGGGTCGGTGGCCCACATGCAACTCCTCACCCCACTCACTCCATCCCAGCACCCCTCCCACTGGCTGATCGCTCGACGGTTGCGTCACAACCGAGCCGATGACGTCACCGTGACGTCACCTAACGTGATGCACTAGTCTCTTGTGGTCGATATAAATAGATTATGTAGGTAGGCCTACTTGTCCGTTAATTCACTCGCACCCGAATTATTCTTGTTAAGGCTAATGCCAACACTAACCATAACCCTGATCCTAACTCTAACCCTAACCTTAACCCTACCCTTAGGCTTAACTCTAGCAGTTAGTTCGGGTTCGGGTGAATTTACGGACAAGTACCTTATATAGATATCTTTGCTACTTTATCGAAGTGATATGTCTGGAGTGGGATAATCGAACGTTAAACGATCTTATGCGCGATAGAGATTTTTAATGCACTAATCTTACAGTAAAAGGGCAAAGTCGAATACTTGATATAGCGCTTCTTACACCTTGCAATCTCGAAAGTGGCAGCTGATAGCATGAGCTAATGATACCGCAGCGCATTCCATGTGGCTATCCATTGCCCGCGTCAGCGGACAACTGGACTCACGGTTTGCAGCCAGCAGACATACAGGGTGGTCCAAAAAACGGATACCCAGTTTTATTTTTGGGATAACTTTGGTAATTCAGCACCGATTTTAACCATTCTTTTACTGTTACAAGCAGAAATTTATGGCGCGTAAACTTGAAGTTCTTCCACCCACCGCACCTTTATTGTGTGTAAGAGGCTGAGGTGACCTGAACACGCAGGTTATCAGTAGTCTATACTAGCTTCATGAAACCTAAGGTAAGAAACAGAAGCGCTTCCACGTTATGGAACGTTCCTCGTTCGAGAAACTCGGGCAACATTTCGGACGAGGAAATCGATGCGCGTAGCCACGGCATTACTGCTATACGACTTATCACAACAGCAAGCAAAGAAGTATTGAGTCTTGAGCGGGAAAATGGCCTGGTTTGCAGTGAAAACGTTGACCGGTAGTTTGTTCCAGACAGTGGGGCAGGCAAGATGAAAGCACGACTGCCTGTATACAGTATTTGGAACTTGTATAGCTCACAGGGCGTGATAAAGATCTCTGAGACATCAAGGAACCGGAAGACTGGCTAGGGATGGGTTGATGAAGCTAGGCCTAAGCTGGTTGTTGTGTGGTGTACTAATGGCACTGCACTTGACCGTGGCAGTTCTTATAGACGCATGTGGCGTTGCTCTGTAATAGCTCACTTAACGCAATTACTGCTTACTGTCATAATGCTCCGATCGAAAGTTGACGCGTCTTACATACTTAACGCGTTGCTTATTATTAAATCTTCATGTTATTAATCTGCTACCTTCCGTCCCCCGTACGCGTCCATGCACTCCGGGGAGTCGTATGCAATCGACCCGATCTGCGAAATCTAATCGTTCCGAAAATTTCACGAGCAGTCATCCACAAAGTTACAACTAATCTTGTCAAATTATCGACAGCGAAATTTTGAATATGAATAACTAAATCACGATACGCGTTATGTTTATGACTGAGATGGCGAACCAAAGCGATCAGACGGCGTTACGTAAACACGACGCAGCAGTAGCTTACATAGACGGCGATGATATTGTTCTGTGATATAAAACAGTTTTTCTGCAGATTCACTTTTCATGTGAATTTTCTGTCGTGTTAATAATGCACAGCGGAATTCACGGCTATCGTTTCTAGCTTTATATTCAGCATATACCAAGTGGGCCAAAATAACTATGCCAATACAATAATGCCATAAACCGCAAAACACCAGATATTTATACTGTTTAAATAATGTTAACATTCGATATTAATAATAATATTATCAACAGTTTGGATGTGCTCATCTAGGTTTTTCATAATTTTCATAATTCTTTACAAATCTTAGTGTTTCTCGACACGCAGACTGTGAATCAATCAAACAGCGATCATCGTTAATTCATCCATTCATCCAACCACGGTGAAGTATTAAAATAATTCATTGGCATAAAAACAGAACGTGTTTAAGTCGGATAACGTATCGTTCAATGAAAATGATAGGCCTACGCCAGTAAACAAAAATTGCAAATGTAATGCATTTAACAAGCCAAGAAAGAAGAAACTCAAATATCCAAACTTCCAAAGAGTGTCTAAATCACTTTTTCGCCCACCCTCTGTATACGCAAGCATGCAGCATTGATCGTCGAGGTAACAGCGGCCTACAGTCAGTCGATAATATGACTGTCATTCAAACCGGTTCGACGTTCGTTCGCTTCGTTTAGCCATAATACAGTAAATGTCACGGTTTATTGTCTGAAACGACGTGACTTAAACGCCAATAATACGTAATATTGTTCTCTTTCATAGCGGAACATTACCGGCCTATTGTTTGACTTGATTGACGGCTTATTCCTTATACACTACAGCCATTTGCAATAATAGCAGTTGGCCCGTATCGACGGGAAATTATTTTACGCCCAATGTAAAAAAGTACATGTTCGCTGTCTTTGTAATCAATATTTATAAATACACAACATCATAATAAAAATTGTACAGCGCCGTTGTTACGCAAATTCAGAATCGCGTGGCTATATAGAAAGCTGTTTCTTTGTATTTTAGTACTCAGTACGACTATGCATCGCTGTTAATATGTTAAGCAATTAGAGAGCTTGATATCTGCAATTGGAAGAAAGTAAGTAACTTAGTAACTAACAAAATAATTAGAGTATCTAAAAAAACTAAGCCTCATTTTGTAGTAAAAAAATAAAACATGGAGAAAAGATGGGTCCTTAGACGGGATCGAAAGGAGGATGCTGAGATGACGTGTTCAGGTAGACTGTTCCAGACACGAGCAGCGGCGACTGGAAAAGCTCGGTCACCGACGGTAGGCAGTCGCGTGCCGTTGACAATCATGCAGTAACAGTAGAGTGCGTGATGCGTATAAAAAACTGGTGTTGGTCATAAATGCCTACTAATACAAGCTTTGTTCCAACCCGTTCGACCAGATCCAATTTGGCCCATCAGCTTATAGGCCCAACCCAAACCTACACGACTCGACCCGACTTAATACAGTTTAGAATGCGGAACACACTCGTAGAAAATCTCTCGGACGTTAGAACTTGTTTACTTAATTAACAGCTGCACAAATGACACATCTCATTCGCAATTATTACCAAGCAACAAATGCATAAAAACCATCGTTTTCTCCTGTTATTAGCAAAACAGAGGATAAATACCCAACATGGTCGGATCGCAAAATAAATCAGAAACATATGCCGGTTTAATGCCTTTTTGTTTTCCAGTCAGAAGACCGCATGAGACAAACCGACAGACAAAAAAGCTAATAGCTTAGAGACTGTCGCGTTTTACGCATGTTGTGATGGTTTTATGACGTATCGTTTAGCAACAATACATCCGTTACAGATGGCGACGGTAGACAACCGTACCAAAGACGCCTACAGCATAGCTGTAGCGCGTCAATAATATCTGTCAAAGACAGACGGACGAACGAGTAAGATCCGTAATGCGGCCTGTTTCATGCCGTATTAATAGATGCCTGCCCGGCACGGTACAAATGCACAACCCAGCGGCTGAAGCCTGCAGAGTGCAGACTACAGGCCAACGATCACGCACTGTAAACAATTGCAACGTACATTATACAAGTGACCATAACCACCTGCAGGCAGTGTTAGATAGTAACGAAGTAGCTCTACTTCGCTATCTCTACTTAAGTAAAAGTTTTTACTTTCTACTTCTACTTAAGTAGTTTTTTTATCTACTTTTCACTTTTCGTTACAAAAAGTAGTTTTTTTCTCACAATGTAGTTATGTCATCAACTATTGCACTACAGTAAAACACGTTAAGGTATTTTAAAATATTTTGTTTTTAACTGATAGTAGTAGTATCCCGGCTCCTTAAGATGTTGTTGCATCCTAATGTCTTGCCTTTCTGTTGTATCTTGACTCATTCTGACTATTTCATATAAGCATCATAAGCATCACCATATTTACACAGAAGTACTGAATCTATTGAACAAAGTTTAAGCTTATTTTTTTATTACGGGTAAGTGGAGGTAAAATGACAAGTAAGTGGCCAGTATCGGTATGAGTATGACTCTAGACGGACGTGCCGTAACCTAACGATAACCCTGACCATAACCACGACACTCAAGTCTTTTTGCATTTCAGCCTGTGCAAACTGCATTGTTCATGTATACAGTGACTGCATAAATTCTGCAGAGCAAAGTCTGAGTTTCTGAATTGTAGTTCTTTTATTTCTTATTAATTTGAATCTTTTGTCTTTTTAAATACAAAAACTGTATTTCCTGTCACTTAAGCTGTAAAATTGTATTTTAGGCAAAAAAAACATGAGCACAGAATTGGAATAGAATTCTAAAACGTTTAAAAAAATGACATAAATTTAAAACGTTGAATAAAAACCGTTAGCCTTAATTCGTCCAATCTTTTGCCTAATGCCTAATGGTGTAAATGCAAATTGGCAGCTAAAACTAAAGACAGAGAGAGAACTTATTCAATTTCAATTCAAACGTGTGGCCAAGTATCACCAGACTAACTAAGTAAACTACCACTACTGTGGCCCACTAATTCGTTTCTGTGGTTTCAAAAGTGCTGTTCAAAGTCCTTGACAATTTTTATGAACGTTTTTTTTAAAAAACGTTATAACAAATAAAATAACCTTAAAACGTAAAAAAAAACCTTGGCAAGAAAAAACAAAACGTAAAAACGTAAAAAAAACGTAAAAACTTTTATTACATTCTTGAAACTTGGCACTTACACAATTGCGACAAAAAAATTTCCAAAGGCAGATAATATCCATCCAGATCTAGCATACGACTCACAGCCAGAAAATAGCAGTCAACATTCGTTTAATTGAATGGCTTTAAGTCTGAAGTCAGTTAAGTGTCAGTATTTTGTTGATTTTTGTTGAAGTGAAAAACTGTCGGATTCTGTGGTATAAGCCTACGTTTCATTTTTGTCTGTATTTTTGTTCAATGTATTTATCTCCTAGAGGCTTATACACGGAAAGTTCCTATGCAGGCTATGCATGTTAGGGCGAATAAACAGAATTTCGCAGAAAGCATGCAGGTTAGTAATGCAACACTAAAATGCACTGTTAAGTTTCAAAGATTGACTACTTTCTACTTAAGTAGAAAAAAATTCTACTTCTACTTAAGTAGATTTTTGCGGTCACTACTTTTACTTCTACTCAAGTAGAATTTATGACTACATACTTCATCCAACACTGCCTGCATATCGAGCGATTTTTGGCTAGATCGCCAGCTGCTGCTGCTGCAGTCCAGACAGACAGACATAAGGACAAAATACGCTCTAAGCAACAAATACGACTGCCATAGCGCAAGTGAGCGAGACAGTCAACAGACATGCAGACGAACGGGCAATTACTCGTAACGCGACAGCATAAAAAGCTAAATTCGCGTACAAATGCCCAATTGACGTTGCACCCGCGCATAGCCTACGTGGCTTCCGGTGGACCAGAGGAAACGAGCACATCATTTGACCCGCGGGATCTGGACAGTGTATGAACACGTGTGAACTACGCAGCAACGACGACATGGATGAATTCTGAGCACGTCAAGTGGTCCAGTGAATCAGCGATCATCGACAATCAATCACCAACCAACTGACCACATCCGACTGACCGACCGACCAGTCGACCACCCAACACGCCGGTTAAGAGGCATTCACACTAAGGACGTACTACGCGCGTAAGCTTATAGGCAGTTGTCTGCTTATCCACACTGCAAACAATAGACGCCGACAACTGCAGGCCTTATGAACAGATATGCGCGTAGTCGTCCGTGCGTAGTTTACTTTCATACAACTGCCTTATGAAATGTTATGTAAGCTGGCGCAATTTGCAGAGAAGTGTTACGGGAGTTCGCGCTTACTTGAACAAAACTGTACAAATGGTTTTACAAATGTTTTGGTTTGTATCATTAGGCGGTACTTCTGTAAACGACAAATTTCGCCAAAGCTTCGTCTGTCTGTTTGTTTGTCTAGTCTGTCGTCTATGTGCCACATTCGTGCCTTCTGCTTTCACCGTTTGACGGATTTAGATACAATCCACCAGGTAGATTTGAGCGATGCAGAGCCCAAATTCCATTACGCCGACTTTGCGACAAAGTCCGGGACAAGTTCCCGACAAAGTCGCAGACGTGTCGCGGATACAAGTCTGCGACACAAATCACGTCGCCGACTTTCATGATTTGTGTCCATGACTTTCCCCGCGGGGAAGTTTCGGTGAAAGTCGGCGTAATGGAATTTGGGGCTCAATGACACACACACACACACGCATGCACTGTGTCAAATAAGGTCAACGGAAAAGGATTTGGAGATCAAACCTTTAGCCAAAACGTGCAATTGCTTCCAACTTACAAAAATAATGTACGATTTACCAAATGCATCGATTGACGAAGTTGCCTTTTACCAAATTACTTTGGCGTTTGTGTTATTTTATTTCATAGCACAGATGTACGAACGCCTTTAGACCTGTAATCGTGTTCACTCCCTGGCTCTACAATGGCACAACTTGCTTGGCTGTCTTTATACATGGTGTCAAGACGCTTCTGTATAGGCTTATACCGTCGTTCGGTGTTTCAGTCGGGACCCTGGTCGTATATATCATGTCACATCATATATCAGTTGTTCCATATCATACCATATTGGTTTGAGATAGCCCAGCAGTCGACAAATCTCACAACTATATCGACAATAATGAAACGAACTAGGATAAAACTAGAAAACTACACGTACACGGTGCCAGCATATTGTGCGCTGTCCACCTAGACGGCGCAGCTGAAACGCTACAGCTGACCCCGACTTTTTTGACTTTTTGAACTAAACATTGACACAACGGTTACTGCTACAGTAGAGAACGTTCACGTTATTTTTTGGACTTTTCGTATGTCTTTTTGTTTTCGGATTATTGTTCATACTACTGATGGTGAATAAGAGACTTTCAATAGAATAAAAGCTTACATATATACATAACACATTCGTAAAACGTTATTTTAAATAAATAAATATGACCCACAATGCCGGTGTCCGGCACCTACCAGTCTCTCTAGACAGCCATTGATCAGCCGCCGGACCTCAAAGTCGCATGGCATCTTAATCTTATCCGTCTCGTCTGCGGCGACGGCTGCTGCTGCTGCTGTTGGCAGATCTAATAATAGAACGAGACGACTGTTGGTGGCGCGACGTTGACATATAATCGGCGGCATTTATGACGTCAATGTGACGTCACTGTGATCAACCAAGCGGAACAGATGTCGCTAGTAATCGATCCGTCTGGCGACGCTGTCGCTAACAACCTCCAGGCACGCCCCGTTTACAGTTGATTGGTCGTTAATTAATCATGTGGTCGTTCTGCGTGTGGACCGCTTCATGCGTCTCGTCATCCGTCTGTCCTTCTGTCTGTCTGTCGCCTACGGCTCGTGACTCAAAAAAGTGCAGAAAAAATTGGTGTAAAATGTCAAATGTAAACGTTCTTAGGGGAAATACCGTGTGGTTCCATTAAGGTAGAACAAAATCTACAGAGCGTAAGGATTGAAAAACCAACTTCGTGTGATTTTTTTCGGTGCAAATGAGGACGCTTTATTCACGGTTTATTCGGAAAAAACACACGTAGCGAAAAGTCCTTTATAAGTATGCATAGCACGGTGCTGATCTCCGTTTCTTTAGCTCAAGCCAAACACCAGCTTACACTGCGGACCACGGTAATCGAGCTTATATTGATTGCAGGGAGGGATGGCCAGGTTGAGTAGACCTGGATGGATAGTTAGATACAGAGATACATGTAGTTAGGGGCGACTGAAAATGCGAGACTGGAAAATGGAGCACAAAAATGTTACTGGTTGATATGCGTAGTTCTACACTGTCCGGAAAAAAATAGCCCCTAGACACCGTACAATAAAAATATCAAATATCAATTTATTACAAGTTAAGCGTAAAAAATGTTTTTCACATTCGTTTATATTTGTCGTTTATATAGTACGCTGTTTTTTGCACATGTAGCCCCTGTGTTTTTTCTCGCATTTTCTGGCTCTGCATTTCTGGTGCTCCATTTTCTAGTCTCGCATTTTAAGCGCCCCCATGCAGTTTACCTGCACGCAGACAGTCATCCGTCCAGGTGCTAACCTGGTCCAGGGCAATCGCATTGGTGTTAACCGCTAAGACCGCCCCTCCGCCAGCAATTAATTAGCCCACATAAACAAAGCTGCAGTACGGATGAACGACCATTATAGCTGGGCTCATTTTTTTCGGCGTACAGCGTTATCCGAGCGAGTCAATATGATACGGCAGCCAATAGGCAATTGACCGGGTGTTGATCATATGCATCTCACGTGCATCTGTCTCGCCATTGCAGCCTACTAATGGCTTGATTATGCCTCTAGCCAAGCACCCGCAATCGATTTCCATTCACCGAAATCGCCGTCCCGCCGCGGCGAAAATGAGATTAGCGGCCGTAGGTGATAATCGCATTAGACGGCTTTTAATCCGACGCCGTGGAGACCAGCCGACCGGACGGACATTTTCTTTCGTACAGCTGGGACTACGCTATATCAGAGATCGGTCAGTTCGAAGTTACGTCCGGTGATGCCAGGATGGCCTGCGGGTTGCGCTGACCATAACAATAAAACTCTAGGCCTATCTATAGTGATGAAGTGACTGGCCGCAGCTGCAGCGGCTGCACACTCCAGTGCCATCCATGCCAGAAGTCGGGCGGACGCACGCCAGCTGCAGCATAAAATCGATTGACAGATCGGGACAACTTCCAATCGTTGCATGGAGATCTCAAGATTTATTCGCATAAATCAATACCCAACACATATTGCACCCTGATCAGTAGCCATTTTTCATTCAGTCGACTTTTTACGAATACATGTACGTACGAAAAACGCTCTACTGTTAAACTGTTAAACTTTTCTGAGTATTTTAAACGAATCATAATCACCTTAAAGATTTCTAATGTGGGAAGGTATAATTAAAAATACATGAACCGCAGGTAGAAAAAACGCTCTTCCCGAACTTCGTCTGTGTCCTCGTGTCGACAACAGCTGCGTCGGTTGTAAAAACTGTGTTGAATTGCGCGAAGTCGCTGAGATATACCGGCTGAAATGTTTGGCTGGGTTTTTTTGGGTTTTTTTGCGTTTTTTGCCGTATACTTTATTCGCCTTGATTCAGGCAACTTTAACAGCACTTCATGCGTCTCTGTTCAGCTTCTTTGCAGCAACGCTATGATTTCTATGAAATCAACAAGAAATATTTTAGATTGCGACCAATCTAATGTACATTATTTTCTCCTGTATTCTTTTAACTTCTTTTCACTTCTTTTCTTTTCACACCGCAAATAGCGGTGCCGACAGCATCACTTCGCCGACAGCATCGACCGTGCAACTGACGTCATCGGTCATGTGACCATTCGACTCCCGGGGGTTGACTTCCTATCGGTGGTCTATAGTGACCATGCGTCTATCTAGCTCCGTTACGGAGATATGGCGCCTCAAAAATAATGGGGTCACGAGTTTGACTTTTTGGGGTCACGGAACGTCGTCGGTCACGTGACCATTCGACTCCCGGGGGTCAACTTTCTATGCGTCTATCTAGCACCGTTATGGAGATATGGTCGTTTGAAGTTTTTCCAGGAAGGCTCTTCCAGGAACAGAGGTCGGTCGTCGGTCGATCGGTCGGTCGGTCCTCAATGATACACTGATCTTATATACTCTTCTTCGCTACGTTAGAAACGTAGTGCGCGAGGTGTAAGAATAACTGATTGATTGAGACAAAATTGTGTATAGCGTTGCCCTCGAAAATCGGCACTGATGATAACTAAAATAAAATTCTAAAACGTTACCAGCCTTATTTTTATTATCAGTGCTACACAGTACACACGATCGGTCTCGAGATCTAAACTCAATAAAATAAGTCAAAAGTCCAACACGTTTGACTTGTCACCTGTCCCAGTTAATTCCAGATCATAGAACGCGATCGTTACTTACTTGTGACGGCGACGTAAAGGAGAATTTCGACGACAAAGATGCTTGTGACGCAGATATTGACCACAACCATCGTGTGTTAGTCTGGACCGGTCCACCATGCAGTCTAAGCGCCGAGGCAAGCTACGTGAAGCTGCCGTTTTCGACTACGTAATGTCGTAGTCGTGATATCACCAAAAATACCGCGACGTCCATGACTGCAACGGCAGGCTAGTCTACTTGCGTGTACCTGCAACACGTGTACATTGAGACTATTGTAGTAAAACAAGCAGAAATGTTGACGCCGGTGCCAGTGGCGACAGCAGTATGCGGCCATCCATGTTGTCATCGAAATTTAGCCGTCATAAATAAGTAAATAAATAGATAAATTTGCATAGCGCACAGTGACGACGGAAAGCCCGCCGAATCTAAGGCGAAGTTGCTGGGTGTGAAAAAAGCTAAGTTGTAGTAAAACATTTTGAGCTGGCGACGAAACCGAAATATAGGTGAAGGCATTGCAAATGTCTGAGTAAAGGGTATTTCAAATAGTCGGAGCAGCTTCGGCAGAAGTACAAAAATTATATCATGTATAGACACAATACAAATGAGACAACACAAATTACAGTCCGATGAACGCATGAAAGAACATTATGTTTCTAACAGTTAGTCAGCCTAAAGCTTGAATTATTGTTATCATGAATTTGGCTAGCCGAAAATTTTTTCAAGCGGCGGCGCGTTAAATATAATATTGGCTAAGCCGGTTTAGCCAGAAACTTTTTCGGCGGCGGCGGCAACTAGTCAAAGAAAAAGTTTGGCGACAACGGCTATGGAGGCGACTTTGCGGTCTACGGCTAATGGGGTGGTCGCGCAGTGCCATAAGGTCATCTGGCGCGAAAAAAATCTAGGAAATGACGCATATCTAGTCATGGCTTGTGATGTGACCTTTTCTGCAACGCCCACGACTCTCGGTAACTAAATGTACGGCCGCATACATGATACATTAACGGCGACTAAGTTTTTTTCTCGTTTCACATGCAACCGCTCGGCCTTACTGACTCGTATTTTATACTTTTTTCTTCTACCGTTTACGACGAATAAACAAAATGAAAAGCACCGCTTCGTATAGACCACATAAGGTTCAGACGAAACGGACACGAAAGGAAAAAAGTTATGGCAGTATGTTCTCATCGCAGCGGTCGCAGGAATCGTACGGCATAATCACACAATGCAGCGATAACCGTCGATAGCGTTTCGAGCAAATCTGTTCCGCGCCGCTCCGTCGACGAGACGAGACGACGTAAGCCCCGCGATGCGCCGCCCCCAAACTCCACTGATTCGTTTCGTTGTAATTTCGTCGGACAACAGAGTCTACGACAAGCTGTACAACATCTCAACATGTCAAGATTACGTTGTGGATTTGCTGTAAGCTTTTGGCGTTTGTGGACTTTGTGTGGCGCAATTTGTTGCGGATTTGAGGTCAGCTTGTTGTTCAACGGAGACGACAAATCGAAACGAGTGGAGCTTCGGTCACTCATAAGCCCCGCTATGCGTCGCCCACGTTATTTGCCCATAGCGTGACACACGGTCACTCGCTATGGGCATCACATAGTCATGATGGGGTCTCTCGTGGCTCGTGAACAAATGTTCAGCGTCTGTTTGCAAATATCACGCGAACGACGTCAGCATTCTGCAAGCCATAGGTTAGGGTATACGTTTTATCACGACCCCACACGCCGTATTGTACGCGACAGGCCACAAAAGTCCGTACTAAATTGAAACAAAAAATTTGAGCTAATGCTCACGGGACGCGCGAAAGCCTATAGTAGTTCCTGTTCGCAAACTGTCAGTCTATCTCCAGCCATTTCGTCGCGACCTCTACGGGGGTACCGCTTTTTGATGCCCTCGTGCGCAGGTTTCCTTGAACCTGGAAAATCGAGACTTCGACCGTCGAAATTTACGTTCAATGCTGAAAATTTCATATGCAGCTTATCCATGTCTATCTCAATTGATTTCGGCGCAATTCGCTTTTGCAATACGTCTCGCAGCCCGAAATCGCCAAAAAAACCATAAAACCCCTTATGTTGGTGTTCAAGGTCATTCAAGGTCATTGAATTGAACGCCAATCGAAAGCCAGTGTACAACTTCCTATTAGTAATTAATAGTAACCTTAGTCCTATCTCGCACCGTTACTGAGATACAGCGACTTATTGGCCAAAAATCGCAAATTTTGCCCAACCCACTCTCACTTAGCCCCCTCGTTCGTGGTGACCCCCTTCGAATTTATGAAAAAGCTTTACGGTTTCTGAAATTAGAGTCTTTCAGGCAGCCGACGATGAAAATTTGGTAATCCTAGCTTGAACCGTTTTTGCCTGATTCACCCGTGTGACAGACGGACAGATAGATAGATAGACGGACGGACGGACAGAATTGCGATGGTTAAGACGCGCTGAAAGCAGTAGCTGCTGTCGCGCGTGAAAAAACGGGCATTTCACTGTCGTCTGTTCGGTTCACTACAAAGCACGATCTTTGACTGAAAAAAATACAAGCGCTTGCCAGGTTTATTCGCTAGATAAGCTTAGTGCCATTTTATTTTCCAAAGTTGATTCAAATAAATTATGATTTAATGTTTCATTTATTTCATTTACTTAATGAGCAAAACAGCCATAAGGCCACTTACATCGCAGTAAATCATGTTATTAATAAAAGGACATTAACTTGTGCCAAATTTGCTACCGATCTGATCAATATTTTTAAAAAGTTACATGAAACTGTGAAACAACGCGATCTTTCTTTAGGCCTACCCTGCATATTGTAGGTGCGTCGTCCTTAGTTTTGTCGCTTTTCGATGCGACCCAAAAAGTACTGTAGCGCCATGCGTTTTTATCGCAGCGCTTGCGATCAAAGTTAGCAAAAACCTGGCAGTGGTTAATAATAGAGATCAATAAAAAAACATTTTACTTTAGCTCAGCATTTGAGTATTTATTTACGTTGTGTTTGGGGCCGAAGGGCTCAGCGTATAGCGAGGGTGGAATAGCAAAACGTCTTAAGCCTATCTGTTGTCTTGAAAATCGAAAAGAACCTTTGCACAAGATGCATATTTTATTGGTCTAGTGTTGTTTCATAGTTTATTAAAAATAACATGCACATTTGCCTGCTATATTTCATTCTGTAATAAAATAAATTTTAAAAACTTGCTACATCGTGTCTTTTATTTTTAAATAATTCGGTGAAACATTGACTGCTTTTAATAATTACGAGTTATGACTACAACAAACTGCGACTTCTGCATTATACAAGGTAGTGTACCAACAGTATTAAAGTGAAGTAGGCAAAACTACAGTTTTTATTTTAAGTTTTTTTGATGTTGCATGCCAGAAATTATTAAAATTGTCCAGCGTTTATCAAAGTTTAAAAAATAAGTTAAATTTTTTTAGTTAGGACGTTTTGCAAGAAAATCATAAATGCGATGTTTTGCTATTCTTTCATTTCCGTTGAAGGTCAAGGTCACTACTGGCGCATTTAATTAAGTTTTTGTTAGGAAAGCCATCACGGAATTTTTCAGCCTTTTGCTCGAATTGTTTACTTTATCTTACTTGTATATACAACTTTATTCGTCATTCAATGACAGCAAAGGAAAAAAGCAAAAACAAACAACAACAAGCAAGAAACGGAAACTAGGCTAAATATAAACAGTCATATCAATCATATCAAATCATTCAGATCACGTCTCGTGCAGACTAAGACTGAACTACATACAGAGTTATCAATATTCATAAATTTTGTCAAAAATTTCTGTCACGACACACAATTAAGCTAGATATAGACTGGATATTAAACATGACACGACATTCGTTTACAATGTCAGTAGACGATATGTTGAACAACTTCATCAACAGACGTGTTTGTATAAAGTCCAACGATCGCTTGTCAGCCACATTAAGTGGGCAAGCGTCAAGTCCATACAGCAAGATCGGCACACATTTCGTCGATATTAAGTGCA
>Ga0056128_1003610_pt1 | contig 19104 bp, 12 predicted proteins | sample WorMetLIZISLAND2_FD_71113 | JGI IMG/M metagenome (GOLD analysis project Ga0056128, IMG submission 71113) | Marine gutless worms symbiont microbial communities from Max Planck institute for Marine Microbiology, Germany - Olavius geniculatus... ... | reverse complement strand
AGTAAGTAAATGATTTATAAAGCGCCAAAGTCTCAGAAAGAATCAGGGCGCATAGGATGATGGACGCTAGGTGGCAGAAAAGGCTGACTGAAAGTAGTGGGTCTTTAAGTGACGTCTGAAAGTAGCCAAGGTTTGACATTGACGAATTTAAGGAGTTAAGGAGTTCCAAATTTACGCACCTCGGTGGAATGGAAGGCTGAGCTGACCTAAGTGGGAACTCGGTTTATTTAAGTTTACCATAAAATACGACGTACAAGCACATGGAATATGAAAGGCTGAAAGCTGGTTACAATAATCTGTTTACAGTTAAACCAGTGACTGAATGAACGAATAAAAAACACAATCAAAACACAAACGTCATCCTGAGAGTGAGACTGTAATAGAAAATATCAGTTATCTATCGGTCAATTTAGAACTAAATTAAAATTACAATAATGTACAGGCAACACCAGGCAACACTTGCATAGCAAACAAGTGAATAAGTTCGTATGGTGCATTGCACAATGTCGACAGAAAAAGAGTACGAGGTTCAAAGAGTGATGTAAAGCGCTAAGATAGCCTAAAAGCTAGGGTTGCAAACAAAAAGCCCAGCTGTCGCTAGGGTGGGGCCGACCGTACTGGTTGTCACTGACCTTAAAGGTCATCCAAGGTCGATGATTTTTATGTCATCTGAAAGAGCGTATGCCACTTCCTATTAGTGACTAATAGTAACCTTGCACCGTTTAGCCACAGTACATCCGTGACAGACAGACGGATGACAATCACGACAAAGAGCCGACCTATAAGCTTACAGTGGTATAAATTAATACAGTTACGTATTGTGAGGGCCATCCTAATAATAAGTCGCAATACAGTCTTGTCCGAAGATCCTGTAAAAACCAAACGTCGTGTGAACATTCCGAATAGCACACCATAACCCAGGTGCAAACAGAGTGCCAATTTTCGTGATAGTTTCCCTTTAAGTTCAAAAACTCAAAGGTCGTAGTTAGGGTCAGGACTGCACAGCTCTAGGCAGGCCGCCGCACAATATATCGGCACTGGGCCGACATTCTTTCTATTTTGCATAAAAACTTAACTAAACATTAAATCAATACATACTGACAGCAAACTAGATATGCCCATAAAAATGGGATTCTGAGAATGAGCATCTTATGGACATTCAATGGGAATGGGGATTGATGACAAGCAAACGGGCTGAATGATATAGTGAGACCTGCTGAGTCGTGCAGCGAGCTGGTGATGTGGGGCCAGTACGAGACCGGCTGACTGCGCTCTCCAGGCACGCGGTCTGCGTCTCCAGTCGACACCGTCCAGTGTCGAGCGCGACTTGAGTAGAGGCACCTTCGGCCGTGCACCCAGCCCTGCACCCCCACTACTAGCAGTGTCGAGGACCAGCATGTCGCACAGTGACGCGCCGGTGCTGTGTCGCTTGCACGAATTGTCCACTGCCGCTAGATCATTGGCACCGCTGCATTCAGCGTCCCAGATGAACAGACCGTCCGACCACGACTGACCCATCGACCTCGGCAAGTGCTGACATACGACAATATCTCACAATAAACAAAAATGAGATATCATAACATACATGAAATAACAAAAGGCCAGCTAGTCGCTAGCTAGAACTCGATCGTGCCATGCAGAAGTCAGCAAAACATTGAAACAGTCAAAGACTGTTACATTGTCATCGAAAGTCATCACTCGATTTTATGCATCACGTATCATGCAAACAAAAAGTTGCAAATTTCCGAGAAAAATGATTACGAGTGCTGAAAATTTTGATGTTGCCCCGAAATTTCCCAAAAACGGTTTTTACCCATTTGTGTTTTTGGACGACAATTTTCCGACAAGAATAAGATTTTCCAACGATTTTCCAACGATTTTCCAACATTCCAAAATGGAAACGGCGCCACTTGTTTCCAGTTGTTCTGAGTTTGCTGCACGGTTGTTTTACTGTGCACCTGCAGGCCTCATAACAACAAACCTTGATAGCAATGGCGTTGGATGATGATGTCTCATGGTAGACCGGAATGACGACGGCATTGGATGACGCAGGGCTGACTGAAGGCTGAGGCTCGTGACGTGAGCCGCTGCGACACAACGCATCCAGCTTGTCCATTGCATCGCGCGCCGCAAACTTCGGCTGCTGCAAGCACTGGCCTGTGTGCTTCATCGCCGACTGGTTGGAGGCAGTGGACACTGGAACTAAAAGCGACTCATCACCCACGCCATTGCACGACCACTTACCAGCTGGATCTTCACTGTCCGCCACCGCTTCTGGAATGAATGAACAATCTTTGCTAGCCGTAAATGGCAGGGAAAAACAACGTAAGCGTACACTGTATAAAGCAAAATCCATCCCGAGCCCATAAGATAGCTTTAGCCAGACACCATGCGGTTTACACTGCCAGACCACAGATACGGAACTACTGCATCGCGCGGTGTGCCTGTTTAAATACTCCAGTGGTGTGGTGCCTTGGTATAGTGGTTAACGCGTTGGTCCTCATCAACGAAGTTACTCTACGCCAGGCCCGGTTAGTACTTGCATGGATGACAGTCAGCGAACTGATGATTCATTTTAGTGTGTAACCAGCTATATCCAGATCAACTCAGCCTAGCCATCCTTAAATGACTGAGCACAATGACTACCAGCAGAACAATAGAAAAACACAATTCAAAAACATACACAAGAACAATGTCTAAAAATAGCAAAGGAATCAACAGCAACAGCAGCTATACAGCAGTGCATTTGATTCTTAATCATTTCAATTTAAAACACAACAAACAATTTTACTTTTGTTTTTGAAAACATTTATGTATACTTACGTTGGTCGATGACAGAAAAATCGGCATCGACGTGGATAGCATCGTTGGTAATGCCATTGTGTTGAACATCAACAGCCGCCTATTCATGCCCAAAACATCACAGAAACATCAAATACATTCCGCTGAACAATTAATCAATTCACTCATTTAACAAAGTTTACAGGTAGCACAGTATGAGCGTGAAAACTAAAAAAATCAACAAGACGACACTAAAATCTTAAAAGTGACAACATACATACATCTCTGTGGAAAAAGATTTCAAAAGCAATAGCAAACACAAAAAAGTAACTAACTCCAACTAAATTGCACAAATTATTGCATATTCTTTTCTCCCTCCCATTCACAGTTCACACCCACCCTTTTCCTTCCATTTAGAAAAACTAAGTCGGGGTCGGGACGCCAGCCGATTGCACGCATTTGAGTACGCCTTTCGTAGAATTCACGAATTATTAAAATCAATTGATGACTTACATTGAAAGCGGAACACAGCGACGCGCTGACCTCTGATGTTAGCGCGGACCGGAGGCACGCCAGTCGAAAGCCGGTCAGTTGTTCGGCCGAGTCGTCGAAAAACAATGGCGGCGGCGGCAGCGGTAGATCAGTGGTACTGCTGGAACGACTGACGTTGTCGAACTCCGCGGGCGGCGGAAGCAGCAACATGGTCTGATCACTGCCCAGTGACGAGCAGCAGCGCTCGCTGTCGAACAACTCCGGCGGCGGCAGAATTGTCTCACCCAGCTCAATCAGAGCCGAGTTCCTGGTGATTACGCACATGCACAGCGTAATGGTAATGATAACAAGCACGAAAGTAATTCGGTAAAGGCGAAATCGCTGACCGATGCTGCAACCTCGTGAATTAATTAGCAATGAGCAACTGCATGCTTTGGCTGGGGATTCGACCCTCAGATCTCTCTGTCCCATGGAAGTCGGAGATTCCTATCCCCGAATCAGAGACCCCATCTAATACAATGTGTCATTCAACCCCACAGATGTACCTGCCATACGGCATCCAAATCTGTCGAATTACGACATACAAACAAACAGACCACGCTACGAAGAAATGTACAGGAATAAGCGGAAACGGCGAAAATACGAATAAGGTTAATTAATTTAGTTCAGCTACAAGCTCCTGAGCAACAATGAGCATCTGGAGAATTGTTTAGAGTTTGCTGCGTTCACTCCGTGACAGGGTGTGTATGTGCTGCATATAGCAGTAGAAATCTAATACAACTGTTGTCAGTTCCACGGTCATCAAACCCACAGCTCGTTACTAAGTCGCAATGTCACTCACCAGCTGTAACTGACAGACATTGATGTAGTCCGCCAGTGAAGCCACACGCAGCTTGTCCTGGTATATTTTTCGTAACTTTTGACTGCAGCAAAGGACAGTGTAGTTCATGCGATCTGAGCGTGGTTCAATTACGATACCACACTGTCTGGAGTAGTATAAGCTCGTACTGTGTACTCACTTACCCATTCCAGCAGTGCGGTAGTACCAACGCACCTGTGAGACGAGTTGGAAACTGCAGAGTTCATGCCGGAAAATGGGTCTGGATCAGTGGTACGAAACTGTGGAGGTGGCGACGGCAAGTTCTGAGCAGACATCACTGGAGTGAGGTCTGGACCGTCGCACGTCGTCGGTACGGCTGGCATTACCACTGACGGCAATGATGAGGAACTGCAGCTGGCCGCCGTCGCTGAAACCAGCACACACAATCATCAGCATCATCATATTTATTCACCAAAACAACAGCAATCATATAACTGTAAAGCAACACAATTGAAACGCTGCCAGAGAAGCTTGCGTGTAATGATCACTAGCTGAAATGTAAAGATAGCCTATTGATGCCTCACCCCAGATTATTTGCATGGGGTCGGCGTTAAAGCTCTCTGCCTTCGACTCCGGTCACGCTGAGTGCTAATAAACTAAAGACTTCAAACAAATATTGTGAACGTGGGAAAACACTGAGAACAGAGACAAATGCCAAGAGAAAGTTTGAAAAATAAACTACGGAGGAAAAAGTGACGTGGCCGATCGCATTATGAATATGCACATAATGCACTGCTGAAGTATCAGTCCATCTCATGCCAATCAGTCTCAAAGCTTGTCGTGAGCTGTGTAAAGCAGAACTGTAGCCAGCTCAACTTTAACTTTACCAGGGCAACAAACCAACAATCATACGTCCTCACCACAATAGTCTGTACTTTTAGCCTGGCCTGGCGTGTTTATGTGCATACCCACTTGACCCGTGCGTCTGTCCGCGAACGCCTGCACAAGGCCGTCAACAGAACAGTTTCAAAACAGCTGCAGCTGCTGCAACTATTGTAGCATCCTGAATCCTACCGTGTGACGTCACTCAGTGCACAACACATTCTGACGTTGTCCCGTTAATTCCGAGTTCGGACATCAAAGAAATTACTACATGCGTGTTTGCAGTCGGAGAAAGAGACAGACTGCTGTTCCTCAGACAACGGACGGACGTCATGTGTGCTGTCATTATTTTAGCCTTTCAAAAAAGTGATACATCTCACTGAACGAATTTTTAGCAGCATAAATTATTTCATACAGCTTGTTAGCTTTAACAGGCTTCAACTCACAACTCAACGGCCTGCAGCTCCGCTCCTGGACTCTGTTGACGACTAAAACCCTCTACGTTTCAAACTCTGGCGACCCCAATGCTAGTGAACGTCAAAACGGAAGGGTTTGGCGTCACAGCGTAGCCACGTATTTGCATGCACGTCACGTCACTTCGGATGAGACGATCGCTTCGCCAGCGCGACGAATTTCGACCGGCGATTAAACGCCTGCTAACTGCTTCAGAACGGCGAGGTTTTGAGATAGTCAAGTCATGCAAATTTGCACGTATTTAAAAACCAGCACCAAACTGATAAGGAGCCGCGGCGAACCATGCGATGTATAGGCCTAAGCACATGGATAGCAGTAGCCCGTAGAGATAGCGAATAGTGGAGTGCGGAGAGTAGAGTGTAGATAGCCTATTAGCGGTTATACATGCAAATGGCGAGCATCTGCTAGCAGAGCACCTGTACACAGCCTGGCCAATACATCGTCCGATACAACGTGCTGGTAACGTCTTCTCACCTACCTCTGTGAGACTTGACAAAGATTGACGACATTGCTGACAAATGCAACTTGCGACAAAATCGATCAAGTGTAAAAATAGACTATTACACCGATTAAAAAGATTAAAAAGTAAACGCATGGCCACTACCAGCCAGACTTCAAGGCGAAGTACCAAAGCATCCCACTCCAAGTCAGTCCCAGGCAGCATCACCACAATCACCCGTCTAACGGTCCGTGTAAGCAGGCTGTTCACTTCCACCTCTGCTGTGAGAGCGGTCCAGCAACAGGCGGTCCCATCGTACGAAGACCTTTACTTTACTGTATCCATGAACCGATAACACATCACACATGCGCTTGAGTCTGGTCTGACAGACTGGTTCTCAGTCCGACCACAATAGCATACATGTATAGGGTGGCCAAAAATGGCACAACATTTATATACGCCAATAACTTTATCAAATATTAACCGACTTTTAACAAAATTTTAAAAATCGGTTAATATTTGATAAAGTTATTGGCGTATAAAAATTTTGTGCCATTTTTTGTCCCACTCTGTATACTAGCCGACCCGAAGCATGCAGTCATTTCAAAAAATACTTTTCCTCCCAATTCAATTCACGCACAAGAGAAGAAAAACAAGAAAACTCGTTGAAGCGTTTGCATTGCAGGGTTTATTATGAAATCACAAAATTTGACATTGACTATATGATCTTGAAAAGCGACCTTGACATTATTGACCCCTCGACCTTCAAAACCTAACCAGTTTATCTTCAGCGTCAACTACATCGCTCCAATGGGCTCTAAGATATCGTGCAAAACACAATGCATCTGCCAATAACAGTCGGAGGCAGAGGCATGAAAAGCTGAAAGCCTGTATACCAGAAAATAAACCATTAGCAGCATCTATACAAAAATGTCATGCGAACTTTACTCGCAAGTTAACGAAGTGCTAATTGCGACTGGGTAAAAGCAACAATTTTTCAGCCAGCAACCACAGTTTATTCCTTCGATCAATTCGCGCTACGTGTATTTATCTGCTCGCCGTAAATCTGTTTCATTCAGTCGACCGGCGTCTGGGAAATATCAAGGTCGGATGCAGGGTGCAGGCTGAGGCTGTACGTGGCAAGCAGGCACAGATGACAGCAGACTATCAGCTGGCGACTCTTGACCTGCACCAGACGTCCCACCATCCGCTCTGATATCATATACTAGCTGGTATATAGAGAAGTCTACACGTAGTACCACACTCTGTCAGCAGAAAACCCCGAGGCACCAAAGTCTAGTACGTCAGTCTGTTTCTGTCAGCGTCGTGAGTAACAGAAAAAAATCGTTCGTATCATAATACATTCATAAGATCACGAACTCAACTCGATCCCGACACTGTGTCTGCAACAGTCTGCGGTACAGCAGATAAGTTAACGCCATCCCACAGTCATTCTCGACATTTTGCCAACGTTTCAAGTTAAATCCTGGCTTTTCAGACAAAAAGCCTAGCTGTCGCTAGGATAGCCGACCGTACTGGTTGTCAGTGACCTTCAAAGTCATCCAAGATCAATGATTTCCATGTAATCTGAAAGGGCGTATGCCACTTTTTATTAATTTAATAGTAACTATGGCCCTATCTTTCACAGTTTCCGACGTACGGCCACTTACAGCTTAAAACTCCTCAATGAAAATTGCGGCCAAACCTCTGCAGATAAGACATGGTTACCATTGACAGCCTATAAAAAGTCGCCAGCGCCCTATCCGATGGTACCATCGCCGATTCCCCAAGACTTATCATTTAGCCACAATACATCAGTTACAAACGACGACGACGACGAACAGACAGATGACAACCGTACCATAAGCTCGACCGTTACTTAGGTACGGTTGGCTAAAAAGCATACTAGACAGCATATTCTAAATTTGTCCAGCATTTCTCAGTTTACTATACTAGCCTTTAACCTCACTACTAAAGCAATAATTAATTGACGGACTGACATCTCGGTCAAGCCGGACATGCTGCGGCGCTCGTTCACTGGCACGTTAAACGTCAAACGTCGCTCAGCAAGCTATCAGGAGCATAGTGACTCATCAGCACAGCACGCAATACAGAGTGCAAAATGACAAACTGCGCGTGAAACAGAACTCAACAGCAACGATAACTACGTGATGATGCTGACGGCGCCGAGTGCTGACACAGTATGCGGCCGCCGAGTCTCAGTCGTTGACAGCGATCAAACGTTTGGTGCCTCATGCGCCCACTGCACACCAACGATGGTTAGGTCCAGTTTGCATTCTGTGCCTGAGCGCCCGACACTCGCACGTTAAAACTATCTGGGCGTATAACCAATCGCAACTCCGCCTTCTATCTTTCAGAGGTAGGTAAATCGAATACGAGCCTGTCTGGTGTGACAGGTGACGCTCCGTGTAGCTCTGACATCATTCACGACGAGCTACGCATATCTTAACTTATCATGCCGGTGGTGGCGGGAGCGAGCGAACAAGTAAACCAAGCGGTATAGGCTTATGTATTATACCTGCTGAATGTGTCCAATGACGGATGTTCTCCGTTCGACCATACAAAACGTTATTTTGTCGCATGCGAAAGTTCCACCGAGGTACACGAAGCGCCGTGGCAGCGTCTCTCAGTCGATTCGTCCGCAAGACTCTGCAGGAGACTGCACCAGAGCGACGACTCAACCCGCAAGCCTACCCCAAGCCCACACTCCACTTGTTTCCATTTGTCGTGAATCTCTTCTATAAAAAGCTCTATGACAAGAAGCTCAGCTGTCGCTGGTTGTCAGTGACCTTGAAGGTCATCCAAGGTCGATAACTTCCAACTTATCTAAAACGGCGTATGCCACTTCCTATTGGTGATTAATAATTAATAATAACCCTGTCGGTCCCTATCTCTAACCGTTTCTGAAACATGGCCAGTTATAGCTTAAAACTTTCCACTAAAAATTGCGGCCAAACCGCTGCAGATGGTTACTATCGTTACTATGGTCAGCTAAAAATCGATGCGGCACTAGATCACAACAAATCTGCAACATCTTAACGACGTGTCAAGTCTCAAGAGGTTGTGCAGCTGGCTTTACGACTTGTCGAACGACAAATATCCGCAAACAGATCGAAGTAATGGAGTTTGGTGATGAGAGCTGAACTCTGAGCCGGCCGTGTACGCTATAGGCCTACGTCGTAATCTACATCAGCGTCTGCACTCTGCAGCACCGGCTGCAGCAGCTGTGGTACAGCTATGTTTTATCATTCCACACCACTCGCTGATAGCCAGCAGACGGCTAGCGCCACTTCGCCAGGGGCGGCTCCATATGGAGATCGGTGCCCCCTTGTCCGAAACTTGACCCGTCGCCCCCTCCTCCGTCCCCACACACAAACTCAGATTTCCTATCTATATGTTAGGGAAATCGTCATAAAAATGCAAGTATATCAACTGGGTTTGTTGCGGTTTAACCCAAGTCCAACTTAAAGCGCCGAAATAGGGGAAGTGAGCTCCCACGCAGTGGATATAGCGGTACTATGCGAAATCATCTATCACCATAGAGGTCCCCGTAGCTTAAAAGTGTTCTCCTATGCTACGTCCGCAAGTCAGCAGATCCTGAAGCCGCCACTGACTATTGTTCACCCTCGCCACAACAAGCGACCGACCGATGTCCAGAGAAAAGACTTATTGAGTTCAGGCCGAAACATCACGCATTTCTGAATGATGGATTACGAAACATGAACGAGACTTGGTTTGTATTTCGTGAGCAGCGGCGCCGTGGGTTAAGAAAAAAGGAGCAAGATGTTGCAATTTCCGACAGAGGGCATTATGGGTGCTCAGAAGAGTCAAAATTTTAATTTTGTCCCAAAATTTTTCAATATGGAGGATTTTCAACACCAATTTTTGTATTTTTGGAATAAAATTGTCTGATATTTTTCCGACAAGCAAAAATTGGAGGTCCACGCAATCACAACAGTTACGGCAATAGAAATTTTTAGCCGAAGTTATAGTAACGATCGAACTATTGAAATGGTTGTCGCCCGTCGTCTGTCCGTCTGTCTGTAACGGATGTACTCTGGCTAACGGGTATAGTCGTAGAAAAAACATTTTACATGAATAATTAGCTATGTGTGTTAAACTCCGGCACGCAAAATTTCAGCCATGTAATGCAAAAGAAACATTTTCAAATTGAGAGTTGAATGGAAGAGGGGGGTAGAAAATTCAATGGAAAACTGGCCATACCTCAGCTCAGACGTTGAGAGACAGAGCCTAGATTGCTATTGATCACTAATAGGAAGTCGCATATTGGCTTTCAACTTATATGAAAATCACCGACCGTGGATGATCTTGAAAATCACTGACAACCAGTACGGTCGGCTATCCTAGCGACAGCTGAGCTTCTTGCTTTTTACCGCACGTCCGCAAGTGTGAGGAACAGTCTGCAATCTCACTTGTGGCAACAACAACTTTATATGTTACCTACCACCAGCTAAAACAAGCTTCTCCTAAACAAACGCTGCAGTGCACTATGACATTTGCTTTTAATTGTGCCATAGAACAAGCTAAGTTACTTACAGAAATACTGTTGAAACCAGGAACAAGTTGATATAATTCGTGAATACAGAGATGATTTGATGAAATACAGACTAGAGCTAGTTGGTTGTGTACACAAGCAGACTGCGAACACACTGTTCAGAGCACGACCGACAGACTGAGACCATCGACGGAACAGAACACGGCTACAGCAACAGAGCAGCGTTTGCGATGAACACTGCAAGCAAGACGGAAAGCCGTAATAGTACTTAGACGTGATCCGCTTTATGTGATAACACCGGACCATCATCACCACCATCATCATCATCATCAGTGGCGTATATAAGAGGGTAGGGGTCCAGGCCCCAATCACATTTTTTTGTTTTTTTTTGTTATAAGGGACTCAGAAATATAATTAAAATCGTTGCCACTAGAATTCGTCTTTCAAAGCTATAATGCACCAAATTCGACTTAAACTGGAGCTCCACCCAGACCCCGCTGGGACAGCTCACAGCGCTCGCCCAACCCCCTAGCTAGAATTTAGGGGATATACTATGTCACTTATGTCACGGGAGAGAGAGGAGGAAACGGGTAATGGGAAGAGAAGGCAAAAGGGGCTACGTCACTGATCATCATCATGGAATAGTTTTAAAAGTGGCCTAAATAACAGGCCCTAAGCATTATTTTTTAGGGTTTGTACGGCATATCGCAATAGGGCTTCAAAAATCCGCCGTTCCTGCCCTGGGCCCAGCCATCAAACGCATTTCGGCACCAGTTTCACGTTAAAAAAACAACCAACAAATTTCACGCTAAAAACAACACACAATGCCATTTTTGCCGAAAAAACACGAAATCAGCAGAAAGACACAGACAACTTTCTATATTTTGGTATACAGTATTAACATTAGCATATCAAGTCCCGCCCATTCAGCTGTTTGCTAACACCAAGTGGTAGATACCAACGTCAGCAGTGCTCGCCCCACAACATCATACAATTTTGCTGCCTCCCCAACATGCAACGCGTCGTCGTACGTCATAGTCGATAGTCAAAACATGGCAATACCCGCTTTGCTGGGTGAGGGTGACACGCCCATTCAATGAGTACAGAACCATGGACTCTCAGCCATTTTTCATTTCTGTAAGTCCAGACTCCAGACTCCAGAGCCCATGGTGCTTGACAAAGATTTGTAGTACAGCTAGCTGCTAGCCACGTAATCGCTCAGCAACGCACCTGCTAGTAAGTGACCAGTGAGTCTAGTGCAGTGGAGCTGAGTGGACGTTGCACATGCGCTTCTCGTTCTTTCTAACTCGACCTGGATTTGCTGCTTCTCGGTTTCTTATGTTGGGCGTACAGCCTCTTAACTTAGAAAAGGCGTAGAAAACCAAAGTTGGTGTGAACGTTGCCCAAAGCAGCAGAGAAATCTTATGCCGTACGTAATAGACTCGACAAGTGAATGCGCATCTTGCGCAGTCGCGTTATCCTAGAGGACTGGTATGCTAGATAGATAGTAGGCCTACGCTTTTCGGTAGCGGTGAACATGATTGTTAGCCTACTTGTAAAATTAGTCTCAGCCGAGATCTCGAGTCTTGACGAAGTTATAGCAAAAACTTTGTGGCGTACCCGTATTTGGCGTACTTGGGACTCGTGGTGAACAAAACCGTTAGCGCGCTGCTGTACACACCGCAAAATGCGCCGCAAATTATCTTATGCAATTGCAAACAAAGATATGTGTTAGACTGTGACCAATTCAACGTACACCTCGAGCATTATCCGTCAATGAAGAAAACTCTGATCAGAACCAAACATAAATTGATAGGTTGCAGAGATACGGCCGTAGGTAGGTCGTAACTCGTAAATACTGAATCACCAATTATAATCCTTCTCCGCTACGTTAGCGCTGGCAGTAAAACACAGACTACTAGACGTAACCTACTCACCGTACTCACCACTGTCACCTGCAGTCTCTTTCAGTCGCTGCACGTCGCTGGCGGCATGCGACGACGACGTGAGACTGGTTGAAGTGTCAGCGGCGGCAGAGTTATGACGAAGACGATGTTCGTCGTTGTCGTCACGAGATGGGTCCGACACCACGTCCACCGACGACAACGTCGACGAAGTGTTGCCACTCATCATGGAACTTGGACCTCGCACGACCGCCAGACTCAGTCCCAGCCTACTTCGACGTCGTCGACCACGTGGATCAGTGCTATTAACTTCAGTTGATACCCGGCGCGCCGGTTCTTCCGTGTTCCGTCGACGAACGGCCACCAGCTGTACTACTTGCGAGCGGCCGTCGTGGCCGGTGGGAATAGTGGCAGAGGTGCTAGTAGGAACATCTGTAGTCTTGCGAGGGTTGTCTGCCGCCGCGGCGCTGCAGGTGGGCTTAGGCAGCAGTCGTAGGTGAAACAGGTGTGATGTCAGTGCACCGCCGCCGCTAGTCGCACTATTTTTACTGCCGTGCGACCGACCAAACATCACGAACGAGCGAACGAACGAAAAGATCGCAGAACTGCTGCTGCTGTTAGAATTCGTTAGAGTGGATCACTCGGCTACAGCTGAATGGTTGATCCACCAGTCACTCAAGTCAGCCAGCACTCCTGCATCTGATATGAGCAGCGAGGGTCAGCTCAGCTGAACTCAACTCATCCCGGACTTAGCTGCGGAGGCTGCAGGGCGTCGCCGCCCCGCCGCCACGTTGAGCCGGTGAGTATGAGCGTATATCAGCGTATCAGGTTACACAACAATCGCAGCAACGTAGGCCTACCAAGTATCAGCAGCGTCTGTGAGTGTGAGTGGCGCAGCACAAATACATCCAAAATACATGTCCACGCCATATTAACGTGCGCTCAAAAGCTGTCGTTTGTCTGCTGAGCCGATACTGAACCTTGCTGCGGGTTAGTCTTAAGTTGTTTGGATCAATGTGTTTATGTACGAATGATTTTAATGAGAAGCCTATGTCACAGGCTTCTGTCTGTGGTCTGTAACGCATGTATTGTGGGTAAACGGTACGTCTTACCGGAAAACTGACTGAACCAGCAAATAGGGTTGCCCGACGGCTACCCTGTGGTACCAAGTCGGACCCTCTACAATTACTCCCTTATTTCCTCCAAATGGGGCTGACTGCACCCCCAAATACTTGGACTGCAAATTGTGGCCAAAAACCGCTTCAGTTACCGGCATGGTTACTATTGACAGTCTATAGGAACTTATCAACGCCCTCCCTAATCGACGGTACCATCGCCGAGCCCTACAGACATTCAATCTAAATATTTCTTTTCTCAATTAGGTCACATTCAGCTTATTCAAAACATCCCTCCTACCATATTTTCAAATCAGATCTCTCTACACTGGCTCAAAACAAACGAACGCATGGCCCCAAATTCTTACAAAAGCTCAGCTTTGTTATCTTTGTAATTTTGACTTCTGTTCTTGTCTGCTGTGGTCCTTGGCTTTACCAGCAAACAGTTCCAGAACAGAAATTACACAGTGTTCATTTCGCCATGCTTCTTCCTATACTTGAAATAAATTATCCCTTGTTATGGCCCTTTTTGTCAACATCATTTTTCAGATTAATCATCTTTTTCCTCATCTCTCTTAAAAACGGTTACTATGCAGTTCTAAACTCCTTCACCAGCACAGCCAATCACCAAAAAGCCACGCCATCTCCAAAAATATCACCAATAAAATATTAGTCAAAAGTATACACATTGAAAAAATATGCATTACTACTTCAGTAAGCAGTGCAGTGAAGCATTTTAGGTGGAGCGCGATATCTATACTGAACATTTGCTGCTGAAAATCAATCAGTATTATATCAAGACATGACAAAATCTTGATAGCTTACCAATTTCACTGCACCACTCTGGGACACACAGTTACAGTGCTGTATCTTATACACTGTGTTCAGTAAAAAGCATCACCCTTTCTATTTTTGTGAAATATTTGAATTTATCTGATGGTATCAAATTTTGCTAATCTTTGGCAGAAACATACTTGGCGGACTGTCAAACAATCATAAATGCACAGCCTGCGACATCTTGTTTGATATGTTCATACTGTACCATGTGAAAACTAGCAAAAATCTGAACGTTTACGTTTTTTATGGAACACCTTGTATAGCATACAATGAGTTAACTTTAATCAGCACGTCTTAACATGTCGTTGTAATAGTCACAGCAGACGTGATTCTATGCTGAACGTAGCTGTTATTAGCTCAGTAATGAAATGACTATGATCAATAACAAGTATTCACCGACATATTACATGCATATACACTGTTGAACTATACTTTAAACAAGAAACCCAAGATTGCTTGTAGCCACAATTTCTATAATAGGCCTACTTGGATGCGTGAAGTCTTTTTGTCTGCATACAGGTAAACCACCTCAGTATATATATACAGTAAGTTCCAACCACCGGGTAAACTCAGCCTTCCATCCCCTCGGGGTGGGTAAAGTGAGTACCAGCCAGTATGACTGGGGCTAAGGCAGGGCACGTTCACCTATGTCGGGTAGAAGGTAACAGTGCGTGATCCTACTGCTCTGAGATGGATTTCTAGACACACCTTCAATCTTTCAACCTTTACAGAATGCTGACTGCTAATAACAATATAACGTCTTTGACATTAGTAACTACAACTCATAAACATAACACCTGCAGAACTAAATGGCATAAGGTATACTGTACAACACACAGGAGGTAAAAAATTATGCAATTTATGCTACCCGGTACGCAAAACACAGCAGTCAACTGTTGCATAGGCCATGCCCAGCGCATAACAAATTCATACAAACTTACTAAATAGGGAGAAAAAGAGAAGTCAACGAGAATGCAAATGTTGTGAGATTAGCATGAAGTTGTAGAAAATATTCAACATCGTAGAAAATGATTGGCATTAGAATCTCAATTCTGGGGACGCACAAACCACACACGACCGTGATGCATGAAGCCGATCGTTTGTGTCAACAAATAACTCAACAAGCTGTATGTATGCTATTCATCAGGAAACAGGTGAAGCCGGGGTCTGAGTTGACAAACATTCCTGCAAAATGGCCGATGATCGGACGTGAGTTTCCAATGTCGATTTACGCACATCCACCGATATACCACGTACCTAACACAGACACAGAAAACAACAGATCTTTAGTTTATATCACAAAACTCACAACATTATAATAACAAAAATACTAGCAAAATGTTATTCAGTTTCTTGAAGACTTGGGCTGCAGAATTTCAGGCATTTCCAGTGAGTAATGCAAAAACATCTTATTGTTAGAGCACCTGTTGCCTACTGCCCTAATATAAATGTACATACAGTGTATTACTGATGTACACCATGTCTCAAAAACAGTCTAAATTGTTTTTGTCATAACTTTGTCAAATTTTCACTATATTTGATAATTTTTGGCACGAAGATGGCCAAGGCGATGAAATTATGCAAGATGCACTTATTTTTCACGTCACCTAATTTACGTTAACGCACTACCGTGTGAAACAGAGATGTTCCAAATTGTTGCATAACGCTGAGTTATTTTCCAAGTGAACGCTGTAACGACTTTATTAAGCACAAAATAAATCACAATGTAAATTATTTAGCAGAATTATAAGTTTGCATAACAACTTGCTTGCAAATCATCAGAACTTATGTCCAAAGTGTGCCTTGCATACAAAGACAATGGCTTAGATGCAACTCCACCGGCTGATAGTGGAATCAACAAACGACTGATCAAACGACATTCACTCACCGATTAGACACGTTTTAAGCTAATCAGTCAGCTATTTTGTTGTCTGCTGTTTTTACCATAAAATATTTAATAACACAAAAATATTAAACTACGTGGCACCCTCTGTCGAATTTATGATGCAAAAGTAAGCAATCCGATACAATAACCACTGCGTAATGTAACAATTTGGAACATCTGTGTTTCACAGGTTAGTGCATTGACATAAATCAGGTGAGGTGGTAAACGAGTACACCTTATACAATTCCATTGTATTGGCCATTTTTTTGCCAAAAATTATTAAAGTTGATGGAAATTTGACAAAGTTATAACAAAAACAATTTTGACTGTTATTTTTTTAGACACGATGTATGAGTTGATCAACTGACCAGCTGTGAGAAGAATGTTGTCTCCTTTGGTTTCTCGGAGTAACGTTCAAACTGATCCAAACTGTCTTGCATCTTCAGCGTCAACGAATCATAGTTGCTGCGGACTATCTCTAGCACCTAAACACAACAGATTTCACAGTTCACAGTCAGTCACCACCAGTGAGTAAAGTTTTACATTCCGACTCAGTGAGGGTGAAGAAAAACTCACAAAACCCACTGAAATTCCTGAAAATACTGTAACTCATTAACATTGAGTTAAAATTAGTAGAACTAACTGACACAGTGACTAAAACTCATGAAAACTCACTAAGACTCGTGACAAAAACTCAGAGGAACTAAAACACTCCGAGGCACACTAAAACCAGCGACGAATCATAGTTGCTAGGCACTATCTCCAGCACCTGCTACAACAGACCTCAGACTCTCAGCTACTGCTAACTTAAATAACAATGACCCACATATGAACGTAAAATTAAATGAAACTCGCTCACTAAAACTCAATAAAACCAGCTGAAACTCACTAAGAAAACTCACCAAAATTCAGTAAGATTAACTGACGACTCACTAAGACTGAGTAAAACAACTAATTAAGCTTCACTAGAACAGACCTGCTCTTCGGTGAGTGAGGAGAGACTACGTGACGTGGTCCACGATTCTATCTTGGGATTGAAGTGGTTGATGATGGCGTGAACGTTCACCATGGCGTTGGTCAGACGGATTGCCGACTCCTTCCACTGACCGTCGGTCGTTGTGTACCGTAGAGCTAGCACAGATAGCCATGGACGTCATCAGTTCTCATTCATCACAACAAGCAACAGGCAAACATGTCACCACACCTTGTGCCGACCTGTATGTATCCATAACGCATACTCGTCCACTGCACTGGGAATGGGCCTAGTGTGCAGCAAGTGCTAAAGCACGGTTGTCTGGTTGTCTCAGTGGGTATGTCTGGCACGGTCTGCCAGACATACCTGTTAAAATGTATGCAGGTAAGACATGTATCATTTTCTGGAGGTTCCTGGCATCCAATGACCTTGACCTTTGACAATTAAGCTAAAAATTAGCAAACTACTTGCTCCTGACCTGGAGAACGTTTGCCTTTGCATCAATTTTAGTTTTTCCACACCATTTGTTTTCAACTGATGAGCCTATACAAAACAGGGTGTCGGGACATTATGCCACCTTGATGTTTTGCCCCAGGATGCTTCGCCCACTGAAAAATGCAGATGATGGCGAGTTTCTTCATCATCTTTCCCTCTTCCCCATCATCTTCACTGTTCAACCGTTTTCACCATTGTCTGCAATTTTTCAGTAGCAAAATATCCAGACAAATGCAAAAACCTTAATGTGGCTTATCACATAATAAGCAAGCAGGCTTCTCATGACTTTGAGGTTCTCAGTAAAGTGTCTAAAATTAATGATTAATTTACGAAATCATGCCTTAAGCCAAACTGATTATGCAGTGGTTTCTTGCTTAGTTTACTAAATGCACAATTCCATAAAAGCGTTCAGATTTTAACATATCCACACTGCAGTAATGCATAGCAGACTTCTTTGAAAAATCCAAGATGACAACAGTATAAACATCCACATCTCAGTGCAAAATTCAAAGAATGTGGCATGCCAATAAATGGTGTTACAAACAGCCATTTACCCATTGAATAAAGATTGTCGAAGACTTGATGCATGCGAATGATTTCATAATATAGCTCGTCATAACTGTTTGGATTGGGCAGGAAAGTGTCACCATATGTAATGAACAGATTGAATATGTTCACAACCTGCAATATATATTCAGCAATCCACTGTGTGAAAATATCTACTTGATAAACAAGAACACAATACTGACTGTAGTATAATTAATACAGTGCTGATATCTTAAAGTGGGGTAGGCTAGAGCCCCACCTCACACAAATGTAAATATATATATTGAGGCAAGCGAGGCTGTGTGGCATAAAAACTGCTAGACAGCTTGAGAGTGGGAATATTTTGTTTGCGTAAAATCCAACCTTACAGCAACCCAGGTGCCTGGTTTTTCTAACGTTATGCACCATATAAATTTACGTTTTACTTACATACTATGTGGCAACTTGACTTTTCGCTGAATGGTATTTGTTGTCAGCAGTGAGTACCAGTGCAAGTGACTGCATGGAATGATAATCTCTGAAATGATCTGTGCCGACCTGAACAGGACATTAAACTCTACTCATTCACTCACAGACTCACTCAGTGCAGCAGTAAGAGGCCGCAGTAAATGCCCAACTGACCCGTGTGCAGAGAACGAAGACATCAAACTTCTTGACCAGCACCGACTCATTGGACAGAACAAACTTCACCAAGTTGATGACAGCTGGACAGAATGCCAAACAGTGCACAGTCACAATATACTCCCACAATCACAGCTCAACTGTACTCACTCACTCAGTCCTCCCCTGTCCTCCAATAGACAGCATTCTGAGACTGATGACTGTCTAGAGGATAATAGGAAAGATTATTGTCAGTCCAATGCAATGCTATGCATAGCATTGGACAGAGCATAAAATCACCTGAGTGTCCGTGCGTCCATGCGT
>Ga0056128_1003609_pt1 | contig 19104 bp, 10 predicted proteins | sample WorMetLIZISLAND2_FD_71113 | JGI IMG/M metagenome (GOLD analysis project Ga0056128, IMG submission 71113) | Marine gutless worms symbiont microbial communities from Max Planck institute for Marine Microbiology, Germany - Olavius geniculatus... ... | reverse complement strand
TCATAATCATGGCCTCAACTCGGCTTGGAGATGCGCCCAGGATCGAGAACACTGGAAGCACCTCGTGGAAACCGCTACGCTCCAGCTCGGGGCATGCGCTTGATGATGATGATGATGATTTTGATAAAGAAAACTATTAAATTACCTTTATCAAACTGCTTTATCGATCAAAAACCTCACATGTAGAAGTGTTTCACAGGTGTAAGAAAACAGCCTGTTAAAACTGATAATTATCTCATTTGATTTAACTACATAAGAAATTAAGAATACAGTACTATAAATTGTTAGACCCCTTTAAGTCTGAATTTCAGTTCTTCCATAATTTCAAGAAACAAGTTCATTTTCTAAAACTTTTCAGGCCTAGAACTATTGCATTCAAAATTCCAGCACTTTCGATGACAGAGAAATGTTTCTGGCCACCAGCAACAACAGTTCACCAAATAACTAAATAATAAAAAAATAACAGATATTATCTGACAAAGGACATGGCTCGGTGACATATCATTCGCAGTCGACGGCCCATGAGTCTGGAACAGTTTGCTGGCTGCAGAGGATTACGAACAGTTCAAAGCACAACTAAAGACACTTTTGTTTGATTGATTGAGACTGCGGCGCCTAGTGACTTTTTGCTTTTAGGTGTCATGTATAAATACATTTTATTATTATCATTATTATTAAATAAATTATGTGCACTAATTAAAATGTTGTGTTAAGTACAGCAAAGTTCGTAGAGTAAAGTAAACATTTTAACCCAGATCACCTTGACTATGTTGTCGTAGTAACTGAGGACATCAGATCGCAAGGAGTCAAAATCGCCAGAAATCAGCGTAGGTGGTAACATGTCAGCAGCCTTGCAGTCGTGCAGAATATTAGCAGCTCCATCAGTGCATGCTCTCACCACAGCTGCAAATACACAGTTTACACCATCCTTAATAAAAATAAACAAATAAAGATATAAACACATGTAATAAATAATGGCAATCTTTTAAAATAAGAATTTTTTTTAGTAAACTTTGAATAAGAAATGTGACCCATTTTCACCTAATCTAAGGTACTGGCTGAATCAGTGGCTTCAGAATATAGCTAAACAGTCATATTCACCAAATTTTTATCAGTAACACTTTTTTGTTGCAGAGATAATAAATATGTCAAATGTGTTATTTCTACAAAAAATCACAAAAAAGTTCTATAAATGTTTATTACAACTATGCATTACATACATTCTTCACACAATTTCAAAAGAAATAAAAAATAAACAAAAGTAGAAAAGCGAAAACATAAGACTTCTCATTCTAATGTAAGACTGGCAAAATAATATGCTTATTTTACACACACTTACAATTTCTTACCAACTGCTCAAATTATTCTTATTATTAAACACACATTACACGTTACATGTTATGATATAAGACAGTACTCTGTGTTTGACAGTGATAAAATGAAAACATGAAAGAACCGTTTTTCCACAGATGCTGAAATACGCAGACATCAGCAGCATTGCGGAACGGAGTGTTCAACTTTATAACAGCAATCTTTCCATCTAAAACACAAACGTACTAATCTTGTAATAATGGTAATTGTTTAGAATAGCTATGCCACCTTAAACGACTGTGTACATATACGACATTGTACATATATGCTGTGTACATATATGAAATTTTCACGGCAAATAACCATTTGATGCTAGCTTCCGTGAAAATTCACGGCAGATAGCGAAAATCGACTATTTATTTTCCACGAATTTTTATCACAGATAACACCTTGCTTTGTTGTCGGGTCTCAATAATCAATTTTTTGCAGTTTCCCATAATTAAATTAGTCTGAAACATGCATAACAACACTAATTCACTTCTGAAGCAATCTAAAATGGCGGAGCTAAAGTAAATTTTTACTGTAATAATCATGTTATCAAAAAAATCTGTACATACTACATAGAATCATAGAATATTTAATTCATGTACAACTGACAAAACTTTGGTGAACAAAAGTTAACAACATTATTTTGTCATATACATAAACTAACGCAAAAAAAACTAATATTACCAAAGTTTTTCGAGAGATAGGCCAAAGGCTTCCGAACGATCGCAGCATCGGCCATTGGTCCAGTAGCAACATAAACCAGCAAGACAGGACACGCCCTTCAATTCAATAGATCTCGAGCGATAATAGGATTTTCGCTTCGTTTCGTTAATTACTCTAAGCAAAATCCAAAAATAGCCACGCTATTGATTGTATACTATACTTAGCTACTGATCTAATGATGTTTTATTGCATCATTATTCGTTAAAAACACATATAGCAACGGCACTATTGACATATAAACAACCAAGAAATATAATTTATTAAAGTGACCACTTCACGGCAAATAAAATAAGTAAGTAACTATAGCTCGTATTGTCGATCCAGAAACTGATTTTTGGCCGACCGTTAGGTTAAGCTTTGCGCGGTATGCGCGCGATATGTTCGTCTGTCAGGCATCTAACTGCAACACATTTATTGTGGTTAAACCGTACGTCGTAGAAGGTCGGCGATGGTGCCATTAAATAGAGCAATAGCTCTATCTGCAGCGGTTTAGCCGCAATTTTTAAATGCAAAATTACTGTCTGCAGCCATCAATCACGTACGCCAAATTTTTGCATCGTATTCCAGCGTTAATTGTAGTGTTCGATATAACAGAGCCACCACTCACCATAGTCAGTCTGTGAGTGTAGCATACTCATTCCGAAAAATTGTTCTTCCTGTGACTGGAAGTTGGACACTGGACTTCAAAATTTTCTGTATGTTTGACCTACCCTAGCAACAGCTGAGCAACTTATGATGTATCGATAAGTGTTACCAAGCTAGATAGTGGGTTGCCAGAAAACGTCATATTCTAAGAAAGATTCGTAAGTGACCAATGCAGGGTACGCGCACTTTTACTGACAAAAATTTACAAAAACTTACAAAAGTGACAGAACTTTTCTCAGGACCTTTTCAGCGCCTGCAAACAGTGAAATATAAAGAAAAATAGCAGTTACTTACTGCACATACAGAGTGCGCTAGTCCAATCCACAGCTTTCTCCAAAAATTGTAACGAATGCCAAATACTTCAAAATTGATCTTATCACTGTATGTCAGTGAGTGCTAGTGCTATACACCGTTTATTTTAAACCCCCAAACATTAATCAACTACATAATGCAGCATTTTCATTTTCCAGCACTTTCCATGTCCTGAAAAATCAAGGAAAAAATTCCAGAACTTTCCCTTACGTTCAGGAGGTGTGGGTACCCTGCAAATGACCAGGGCAAGTTGGTCAAGAACATAAAAATATGGCGATCGAACGAGAACTCAAACGTGTTACTGTGTGACTTGTCTAGCAAAGAAAATACCAAAAACAATTAGCTAGAAATTTATTATAAAAAAACTGCACAAAACAAATACAAAAATCATAGCAGCAGTACACACTACAACGTAAGCTACCTATGGCAATATACTGGCCTGACATAATAAAGCCAATAATGACTACTACTAATATCATAATCATAAATACATTATTATACACGCACTAATAACGGAACACAAAACACGGAGATCTAGAGTCGGTCTGCAAAAATGTGCTTACTAAAAACATAATAGTATGCGGAAGTCTTTGGTGAAGATGCAATGGAATATGATATGCGATAGGTTGGTTTACCACTGCTCACAAAACACATGATAAACCACTTCTATAATGAGATGACAATAGTAAGGTGGCCACGATAAAAATAATAAAATGTTTTAATAAAAGCATTATAAAAATGTGCATAATACCAATATTCACTTTTCACTCTTTAGCACCCCAATCAAAAAAACTACACAATAAATAATATAAAAAATGTAATAACTGTATAGCAATGAAGAATATAACAGGTCAGAATTTTCCAGCAAAATGGTCGACTACACTTGAGTAAACTACCACAAAAAATCGGCAGGAAAATATGAGCATTTTCTCATAAATAAAATTACACCGAGTACAAAAACTATAAAATACACAGGATGGAATCTATGAAATATATAGTACACCACAATGTCAACGTGACATACAGCACACATTACAAAGAATTAAACACTGTAAAAAGTAGGGCTACAGATCAATTAAAAACTTTGATCGCAATTAATGGCACAATCGTTGACCTTTCAACCGTGCCTTCCTGTTTGAAAATGTTTTCTATTCGTCCTACTTCTTCCCCGTTTTTTCTTCCTCAGTCATATACTTCACGAAGATGAAAGTTACTAAAAATATACAAAACAAACAAATTAAGTGGCTAAAAGTCTAAAAATTACGCTACCCAACGAACCTGTGCAAATTAAGAACATGACCATTCAGAACAAAAGTAAGCAAGAAAATTGCTTGCGATTAATTTTTTTTCAACGGCAATTAAGAAAATTAATCGTGATTAATTCGTTAATTGTTAATCGCAGAGTTAACTGCAGTTAATCTGCAGCCCTAGTAAAAAGCCCAAAAAATACAGTCCAAGTGCACCAGTGTTCTAATAAAAAAATAACTCACACTGCTTCTATCGGATCACATGTTACACGACATGAACACAAATGTCTAGCTTCACGCCAAAATCATTCACAAAAATGACAAATCTGTTTAGTCAATACTGGCAAATATATGAGTAAGAAAAAAGTTGACAATGACTATAATGAGATCGTTTTGTCGTCTTTTACTACACAAATGACTTTAAACAACTCATGAAAAAAGCAGCTGACCAGAATCTACCAGAGGTAGAAAATACATAAATAAGTTACGCAAAAACTGACTTGACAACTAAAAGCGTATTGTAATACTGGCAATCGCAGAAAATTTAGCACTATGCCGTGGGCCATAAAAACATGTCACTTTACTTTTGTCCATATCTTTGCCAATTATTGACCAATTTTAAAAATTCAGGAGCCGATAATACAGTGATGTTTTGTGCCAAAATTTGCAACGTTGGTCTGAAGTACTTCTAAAGTGTTTTTTTTTCAATTTTACCAAAATGTACAAAAGTAAAGTGCCACGTTTTTTTGGCCCACCCTGTATAAACGCTGGCATTTCAGCCACACAATAAAGCCGCAATGTCCTCTCACAATGAGGCAACCACGTGACACACAGCCTCACCATAGATATGCAGGCATACAAAGAGAAAAAGTTTGGAAGTTCAAAATCTCAACAAAATTTGCTGTCGTTTCACTGGAGTATTACAGCGCTGCTGCCCTAATGTGTGCGCCATGGGGAAACTTTCGCGGAAGCACTGTTCTTAACATTTTCACAAAGAAACAAGTGCTATTATGAGCAGATAATGTGGTGATGTTTTGCGCCAAAACTGTTATAACTGAACCTACCAGGAGAGTTGGAATTATTTCAAAGTATGCCAGCGGTCTGGTTTTTCTAAACAAAGCGCATAGCTTAAGAAGATTCAGCGTGTCACATTATGCTCCATCTCTGCAAAATTACCATTTTCCCCCCGGAAATTCTTTTCTAAACATGGAAGCACTGTTCCCCATGTTGCAGTTATGCACAGTGTAGGAAAAAACACAAAATGTAATACAGCAGCACAACTGTACATATACGGCGTATACGAAATGCAATATACCAAAAATGTGCTATCAAAAATATTATGCCACTAACAATTATGCTACCAAGCATCAGCACTGCTGCAAATTCAAAGCTAACAATAACTAGATTCCGTCAAAAGATTTCCCCCCGTGACGTATGGACATTGGGAGCAATGCCCATACAGCTCAAATTCCCCAATGTTTCCAAGTTTTCTTATAGAATTCCCTGACTTTTCCAGTCATGGAATGGCAATTTCCCTGACCTTATTGAAACAACAACCCTATCGCACAAATGTCAAAAATGGTACACTATATCATAACTAATGAAACACTATTAATGGAGCAAAATGCAAGTGACAGAGGCCCTGGTTGGCGGTCAGGGGGCAAAGCCCCCCTGAAGCTGAAACACTTTTAGCTTTTGGACATTCAATGGAAGCTGCAAATTTGCCTGCTTTTTTTCATACTTGGAGACACAAAAAATCACAGCTATCTGCAGTCTGCAAGATCCAAGATCATTTTCTCAGACTTTTCAAAAAATAATATTTTCCCCTGACTTTCCCTGACCACACAAATTCCGCAACTTTTCCCAGTTTTCCCTGACCTGTAAGAACCCTGGCAGAAATTTTAAATGCCGACAGATCTCGTCAATCAGAAAATCTTATCCAAAAAGCCTGTCACAGTCAATTTCTGCTACACTGGCTGAATTATCCAAACTTGCCAATGTTGTGCTCAGCGGCATATCATGGGTTTGAAAAAGGAGGTAGAACAGAAAGTTGAAATTTTCCGACAAATACAGAATTCCACCACAAAGCTGCAAATTTTCCAAGAGATTATGAGTGCTTAATAGTGATGACACATTGGCCAGTCTCAAGTGTCTGTTTCAGGTGCCGGAAACAGGTGCATGTTGTCTGGTGCCATCAACCGTGACCCACTCAGCCAACAAATGATACCGTCAGAAAAAAACAAAACTGAATTCTAATTTTAAGAATTTCCAGGATGATGATGTTATAGCCGTTGCTGGACATTTTAAAATTCAGGTTGTTGAAAAAGAATACAAAAGAAACAGCAACTTCAATTTTCATCTACGAGCATTGCTATCGTCTGCTCAGACTGACCAATCACAGTTCAGCTTTGCAGCTGGTTTCCGGCACAAAATTGAACGTGCTCTATCCGACACCGGTTTCTGGCACCAAAAATATGACAGACTGACCAGTTTTTAGTACCAGAAACAGACACCTAAAACTGGCCAGTGTGTCATCAACTTAAGATATCAAGTTTGCCCCCTTAATTTCACCAAAATGGGTGTGTTTGCCCAAAAGTGCAAAATTTGAGTTTTTAAGCCCCAAACTTTGCACTGTTAAGCAAAAATTGTCTGACAAAAAAACAACATTTACCGCCAGCCTGAAATTTACAAGAGAGGGGTGCCAAGGGCACAACCCCTCACCTACCCATGATGCCACTCATGATGGTGCAATATTTTCATAACTACATGAATATTGGGGTCCACGATTTTCCGCGAGCCGCAGAATTTCAAGCCAAGACGCAGAATTTGCCGTTTTCCGCGGAATTTTAATATTTCCGTGGAATCTCGCAAAATTTGAAAAATGAGCAGCGATTAGTACATACGATCATTGGCTTGATCATGGAAATATTACTAATTGTAATTGTGTCACAGAAAAAATGAAACCAAACTGCGTAAAACTGTGTGTCCTAGTAATAGCTATCGCAAGACGGCACAATCGACACAGTGCAACTTGACAGATTGCATTAAAAAAAACGATCGATATTTTTCTGCATGTTGCTAGCATAATTCAGCACAACACCGAACATTCAATAACGAAAGTTTCTGAACAAGACAGAGCTCAGTTATTCACAAACAAGAGGCCGCGGAATTTGGATGGACTTGGCTGATACCCCACATTTTGGAATTTTGGAAAGTGGCCTGCGGAATTTAGCAAAATCTTCCACTAAAAACTGGGCCCTATTGAATACCAACAGCGGTACATATTGCTATTTACGAACAAACAGACATGCCGCATTGCCAGCGAGAAAACCCGTGAGATCTATACCATCAAAAATCACAAGACAATGACATCGCTGTGATTCTGTCGACCGACCACCAAATCCGACGGGTTTTTCCCACCATCGCTGCTGCTGTAAACTTTCCCGTCTTGTTCATCCATCTGTCGCTGTAGGATCCACTTCGGCAGCAGACGTCGTCGAGCGTTGGTGAACCAGTAGTTTATCTGGTTCATTGTCAGCCGTGTGGATGCTATTAGAGCTTCTTTTTCATCGTCGTTGGGGTATGGGTTGTCCTGATGTTGTCTCAGCCAGTCCGTCATTAAAGCCACGGCCTGCAAAACACACAGCAGTAGTAGTACCTGTAGTGGTAGTACGAGTCGTTGGGGGTATCAGCCAAGTCCATTGTGGCCCAAATTCCATTACACCGACTTTTACCAAAACTTTCCCGTGGGGAAAGTCGCGGACACAGATCATGAAAGTTGCAGACTCAAACGGTGACAAATCATGAAATTTCACAAAGTTTTGGTGAAAGTCACCGACACAAATCACGAAAGTTGCAAACATAAACCATATCAGTATGTCAAGATGTTTGCAACAAAGTCCGCGACAAACCCGTTTGTGTCTATCTAATGGTATTTGGTCCGTTACAATGCACGGTGAAAGTCGTCGACTGTCGCGGACACAAATCACAAAAGTCCGCAACACAAATCATGAAAGTCGGCGACATGATTTGTGTCGCGGACTTTCATGATTTGTGTCCATGACTTTCCCCGCGGGGAAGTTTTGGTGAAAGTCACAAAGTCGGTGTAACGGAATTTGGGCTTATCAGAGCCACAGCCTACAAGACACATTACTACTAGTGACTGTAATAGTACTGTAGTAGTAATAGTATTCATAGTAGAGGAGCATGGGATCTTCAGAAAAAAATGGCAAACAAGGTGTATGGCACCAAAGAGTCATGCAGTTATCAGCAAAATGTTCACAAAGAAATCGCTCACATGAATACAGCAATTAAACATTTTTTTTGCAGCTGGCAAGTAAACTCCGAATTTCTGCTCAATCAGATGCTACTTCCTGCTTTAGCAGGAATTCAATAATTCTACGTCATAGTAGTAAATGGAAAACACATCTAAGTAAATCCTTTGACAGAAATATATCTCACTCAACCAGGACAAGCAATCCAATCGCATGACGTAGTATTGAGATAGTAGACACAGTCTAATGCCTCTACGTCCAGTCGTCCACATCATTATGAAATTTTAACATTACGAACATAATCTATCACATTATAATACTTCTGTTTCCAATTCCGGCTAAAACTGCTTCGTAATTATAACATATACCACCTTGGTTACACCAGCATTTGTCAAAATTCCCAAGTGCTATGATACCTCTTTCGGCAGAACCTTGCTGCGATTGGTCGGCATGGCTTTCTCCATCATGTTGTACGTCGACATATCGCCATAACTGCCAGTACGATAAACGTCAGACGACCCGAGCATTGTCTGAACAGGCAAATTCTGCTGACCACTACGAAGCTTCTGGGGCGATGAGGGCAAGCTGTGACTGTTGTACTGCTGCTGTTGTAGTAGTAATCTACCCCCAGCGTTGACGCCGCGCTGTTGTTGTTGTAGTTGCAGCTGTTGCGTGCGCTGGCTAGCAGGCCGGGACGGAGAGTTGTTGAGTCCGTAGGGTAGAGAAGAAGATAGTTCAGGTGTGCAATTGTGAAGTGATCTATGATGGAAGTGGGAACCTGAATTGAGCGGGGTCTGAGCCATGTTGTACTGGAACTTAATATCATCACTGTCAGCCCCTCCTACAGAAGGCGTAGACGTGTATTCATCCTGCAAGCAAACACAAAATCAAAATCAAACTCGAAATTTGGGGCAGTGTTTCTGCCCAGCGCCCTAAGTCCGATTGGGGGTAAAATTCCCCCGGTGGCAAGATCATGTGGCCCGAACTCAAATGCATTAGCATATGCAGAACACCCAATGTCAATTTAAGGCAGGTCAGGATGTGCGCCTGTAACTTTTTTGTTAGTGGACCAAAGTTCACCAAATCTTTTGGATCAACGTGACAGGGATGGCAGTCAGTCAAGTTTGTTATCGATTTTCAGTAAGTTGATCCGCTCCAGAGATATTCGCGGTCAAATTTTGAAGTTGCACAAAATTGCGCCAAATTTTGAACTTGGGTGGGTCAACATCTGCACTTCTAACTTTTTCTTTGCAGACCGAAATACACCATTTTTTTGCTATTCGCGGTCAAGGTCAAAAGTTGTCCAAAATTGGGCCGAATTTTTGACCCTCCCAAATTTCTGGGGCGTGGAACCTCAAAAAATTTGGACACAAATGATAATGCCCATCTTATAGCCCGTCATGTGGCAGTTTCATGGAGGTATTCCCTTTGCCCCAAAAGTTACAGGCACGGATAGGTCAAATTTTAAGCCAATTTTGGACCCCCCCTTTGAAAAAAATTGTCGGGGAACCCCATCTCCGTTGGGGGGGGCGCTAGTAAAAATTAGTCATTCTCTGGCACATGTAAAAATTTGGGTTCGCAGCACCACTCACGAGCCGAAATATGGTCTTCCGAAAGAGTCGATTTGGGTGAGTACGATTTCACCACTTAATCTTCGTGATTAGTGGACCAAGTTCACCAAACTTCTTTCACCCAACACGGGAGAAATCGTGGTGCAAAATGTACTTGTCCGATTTTGAATATCTTCATTCGATAAGGAGATATTCACCATCGAAGTTTAAAGTGGACCGAAATCAGGCCAATTTTGCATGTTTTTAGCCCCTAAATTTTCTTTGGGAAGGCTCCCCAAAAATTTTGGATCAGGATTATAAAATAAAACTAGAAATTTGGGGCAAAGCCCAACGTGAGTCCGCACGGCGCCCTAAGTACGACTGGGGGGAAATTAGGGGTGGGGGTAAAATTTCCTCGGCACCAAAGTCACGTGCCCTGAACACAAATGCATTGGCATACGCCGAACGCACATTGTCGACTTAGGGTAGGTCAACATGAGCGCTTATAGCTTTGTCCGTAGTGGACCGAATTTCACAAAACTTTTTTTGTTCAACGCTGAAAGGATCGCTCTCGTCAACGCCGTTTAGATTTTGTAGTTATCTTTATCGGTTCCAGAGATATTCGTGGTCAAACTCCAAAGTTGTCGTAAAATGTACTAAATTTTGGACGTTTTTTGCCCTCCCAAATTTTAAGGGGGGCGGTGCCCCCAAATTTCGTACTTGCGTTAACACCCCAACCTAGAGGCGTGTCAAGTGCCAAAGTTTCATCGGGCTACACCCCCTAACATTTTAAGCCAATTTTTGACTCCCCTTTGAAAACAGTTGTAAGGAGGGCCCCCGCCCCCGGTGGCGGGTGCGCTAGTAAGACTTGGTGATTCTCTAGTGTGTGTAAAAATTTGGGGGCACAACACCCCCTAGGGGCCGAAATATGTTCTTCCGAAAAATGCACTTTGGGTGGATACGATTCAACATCGAGATCTCCAAGGTCACTGGACCAAACTTCACCGGACTTGTTTCGCCTAATGCAGGAGGAATCGCGGTAGACGGAATAAAAATCCGATATTGAATATATTCATCCGTTTCGAACTCTGAAGTCGTCCGAAATCGGGCCAAATTTTGCATGTTTTTGGACCCTGAAATTTTTTTGGGGTGCGCGCCTCGAAATTTTGGACCGGCATTATTAAATTCGGCCTAGGACTGACCATCGTGCAAAATTTTGCGCCGGTCGGCCCACGCATCTCGGAGATCTCGCGCTCAGAAAAAAATAAATAAAAAATAAAACATCTGGGCTAAAACATAAGTCCTTCCGAAAACTATCGTTTTCGGGCGGACTGAAAAGTCCCAAGCAATGCGAGCATCATGCAGCATTTCACAGCAATCGGCCGACAGAGCTCGAAAATCTCGCGAGAAAAAAATAAACCACAGCAAAACATAAGCCCGCTCCGAAAGCTATCGCTTCCGGGCGAACTAATCAGATGTATGAATAATAACACAAGTAAAAATTAATTTAGAAAAGAGCTGTATAGCTCTTAACAGGAAACCCATCTCAGAGCTACGGAGTGTCACCTGCCATATGGGATCACATGCCACCCGACACAGGTAAATCTTGCCCGCTCTAACCCCAACCAGACAGGATGGTGCTTGGTTTTCCCACCCCTCGAGGGATAGGAAGCTGAGTTGATATGGTTATATATACCGAAATGGTTTAACTGTCTACAGAGAGTCACGCATCCAAGAAGTAACCACTTCAGCTTTGGACGTATAGTAAAATCTGACCTTCGGAATACCTCTACCGGTCATCTCAAGTGCTGAAAACGAACTAGATCATCGAGTGCAAATTACAACTACAACAAAGTTTAGGAGTCGTCCATAAATGATGTCACGCTCCTAGGGGAGGATGGGTGTTTACGTTATTGTGATGACGTGTGACGTAGGGGAGGGGGGTTAAAAGAAGTGTGACGTCAAACATGTCCCATCTGTGGAAAGGCACAATAGACAGCCAAATTCATGTTGCCAACTCGCCGTATGTGTCAGGACGATGAACATTTATGAACACTGTCCTTAATTTCACACAATTTTATGCATTAAATTGACAGTAAACAATTTTGATAATGGATATAATTTTATATATTAGAATTAAGATATGCTGAAACTCATCCCTGTACTCTACACTACAGGCTGCCAGGGCGGGGGGATTAAACGTTTGTGACGTCATATTTGAAGGGGGGGTCCAGGGAAGTGTGACGAAGGGGGAGGTAAATTTTTTTAAGATCACGTGATGTCATTTACGAATGAGGTCCCCTTAGTTATTGGATGGCAACAACAGAGATGCTCTGTCACAACCTACCTACATTACAATCAAATGAATACTGGCATTCATCGTGTCAAATTTAAACCACAAATACTCCAAATAGCAAAGTCAATAAGTCACACAGCATAGTGTGACAGTGAACGTTTCCTATTCATAACAACTGCTGTGTTGCTGAGAGCAATAAACAGGCGGCACACTTACAACGACAGGCTTGACGGTGCGTTCAAACGTGTCACAGAAGTCCTCAATACCAGCAGACACCGGGATACGTTGCGGTGTCGCTACACCATTGCTTTCTTTCATCTTCCGTGCCTCGATCTTCCCTACAGCAGCATAGACAAAACATAAAAGTCCTCCCTGAGCCGTAAAACTCACAATGCGGTGCTGATCTAAATTTCCTTAGCCCTCAGCCAGACACCAGTTTATGCTGCGAGACCACACATATATGGGGCAGGCAGGGGCTAGTGCACTGTGCCCGTTTACGTCCCAGCGTTCGCTAGTACTCACTGCATGAAGGGATAGCAAGGCTGAGTTGACCTGGCTCAGGTCAGGTCAGGTAGTCGCGTAGTCATGAGACCATAGCATCGCTCTTCCACCGTGACCACGCTTGATAGCCAGCCTCCATTGGTGGGCGGTTGTTGTCTCTTCGGAGCTGGTCCATCCATCTGCCATGTGGACGACCGGGACAACGTTTCCATGTAGGGTCTGGCAGGCGTCCCTGAGACAACCTGATGCAACTGTGGAGTGCCTTGTGAGCTGGTACTTCATCGCCAAGCCTCGCTAGGTGTCCAAAGATGGCTGAGCGATGGCAACAGATGGTGGTCGATAGGGGAGGGAGACCGGTGCGAGCGGCAATCTCTTCGTTCCGCACGAATTGATGGCTGGTAGTGGTTGGCTGGTTACATACCAAGATAGTCATCTATCCAAGTACTATCCGGGCCAGGCATTGATTAACTTTGTTGACGCAACCGATGATGTTACCGACTGAACCAAAAGTTCTGCCACCATGCCACGTGCTACATCGGTAACTGTGCCGTTATGCTAAATTGCTAAGTACAAAGTTGCACATCATTCGTTCTTCATTATCATCATTTCAACTGTTTCTGTAACAGTGCTAAGATGCAACATGGAGATTTGCAAGATTTAAGCTCATTCCGAAAATTGTTATAACACCGACATCTAGCAAACAGTAATAAAAGTATCACTATTTCCCATATAACACGAAAAATCCTTAAAAAATTCTCTGCAAATGGAATTACAGATCGTGGCTTGCATCATCAATACAAATGACTGAATTAATACTTGTGCTTTAGGCCATCCAAGACCTTGCAAAAATCACTGAAATCAATGCATAACTTGAGCAATCTAGTGGACAAAGAGATAGCAGTTGGAATGATAATTGATAACTCTTCATTCAGTAAGAAAAAACGTGACTCAAGATTCTCCGACATATTAGTTCTACAGAAGTGAGACTAAAGATAATTATTATAACCCAAAACTCACTATTTACTATTGTTACATATATCTACTGTAATGACTCACCAATAAGAGCAGCATGGGCATAGGCAAGTGCGTCCATGACAACAGACTCTGCGTGAGAGTCGGAGACCTTCAATGAAGACAGATGTGGGTTCCTCTGCATGTAGTTGTCCACCAGCCGATTGAAGTTGATTGGCAGATTAGCAATCAGCTGAAACGGGAATGACGGAGTGTGGAAATTCATGTCTGCGATGATGATGTCACGAAGCAACGGAAACAATGGATGGGACCGAAACACTGCGTTCTCATCGTCCACGACGCTGCGAAGAAATGCATTCTGGGACAGTGGCACTCCGTCTCCAAGTCTATTGGTGTCAGACATGGTGGCAGGTCGCGCTACAGGCATCTGGGTATTTCGCGGGAAAGCGTGAGCTGGCGGCAGCCCATAGTGGGGCCTGCATTGGTTGGAATTCTGGTAAACTGATCTTCCGGGTCCTGCGACCATGTGTGGAGACTGCGGCTGATTGTACTGCTCAAGCCGCTGAACATATGGACTGTAGCCGACGGCATCATAACATCGCTGTGCATCTTGCGGAACATACGGTGTTGTATTCTGCCCATTATTTTGGTGGTGAACAAGCATTCCAGGAGGTTCCCGAGATACAGGAGCAGCAGATCGCCATTGTGTCTGCAAAGATGGGGACATAGGACTTCTTAGATGGTGTTGTGCATTTGCCGACCACGGCCCGGCCCTTTTTGATGGAGTTGTGGGAGCGCTAAACGATGCAACTGCTTCCTCGTTGGGTATCGATCGTTGCTGGAGAAATCTAGGGTAAGTAACGGCTTCGGGAACTGGCTGCCGACCCGGTGATGCAAGATCTGGACAACTCTGATGATAAGTGATGTGCGATGGACTTGCGGTATTGCTTCTACGTCCTCCGATGTATGCCACACCAGCCGACTGCGGCGTAGAAGGCATTGTTCCAACACCCATCTGCGACCTCCCTACGAATGCCACCGGAACACCACCACCGCCACCCGTCTGACCAGAAAAGTTAAAGTTCATCGCTGGCTGGCCATTCTGATCAGTATTCGGCTGAAAAGTGGACGGAACATTTAGGTTAGTGAATGTCGGATGGGAGGATGGGGCGTAGAGATCGGCACCCTGGACGTATTCGTACGCTTGTCGGACTTCGGCAAGGAGATCGCTGCCGCAGTCGATCACTCGTTGACGTTTGGTCACATGCAGTTGGCTGGGACTTGTGGATGAAGACGACGCTGCAGTACTATCACCCCCGACTCCCTGACCACCGGATGAATTCAAATTAGTGCCGGTCGGATCTCCAGAAATATCCTCGGCACATGAACCAGTTAACCCAGACACCTCTGTGGTGGTAGTGTTATTACGATGCCGACTCTCCGGTCTGGGTCTCACGTTCTCTCTGGTGCTGGTGTTGTAATCTTGCACTACCGTTTCCGCAACAATAGCTGGAATTTTTCCAACTTCTTGGCCATTCCATTGGTTTTTACTGGCCACCGCAGTCTTGCCGTCTGCGGATGTGATGGCATCGTGCCCGGCCGCATTTGTTGTACTGTGAACCGATGTCGTGTCACTCACAGGCACTGCAGCGGGTGATCCCATAGATGAAATATGTCCGACTCCGGTGGCCACGGATCCGGTGGTACCACCTTCGCACGTTGACGAGATAGTTGGCGAGGCCACCGCTACCAACTCATGGCCACCATTCTCATACTTAACAGCCAGTCCGTTAGACTGATTGACATTAGGAGCCGAATCTTTAGTTCCAAGTCTTCGACTCTGCAACTCGTGCAGCTGGTAACCGTTACCTTCGACCCCACTTCCTTTTCCGGTGTTTTCCGGCTTCGGTTCGAAAGACAGGCGCGTACTGGATGGGGAGGTGTAGCCTGACAGATAGCTGTTGAAGTTCGCCTCCTGGCGTTCCAGCTCAAAGTAATCCAGTTCAATCGAATCCTCAACATTAAATATCTCCTCAAGTAGATTGTTGCGGATTCGCACGTTCTTGATCTCCGTCAGTCCAGGACAGTCATCACTGGTCAACACCGGAGTTCTTGCGGAACGTGGTACCATCCTTGGCGATATCGAATAATCTATCTCCTGCATACAGTCACACATTCAGTTCACTTTATAACAATAAGGTTTCATGTGAAAAATGCTAAGGCACACTATTATAAAAATATTGAAAATGCAGTTAACATAAAAGAACTGGAAAAGTTCTCTTCGAGTTCTGTCAAGTAACCAATAATATAGTTAGTGGTTCCGTTACATAATAATCCACTTAAAAATTAAAATAGCAAATGAAACGAGCACTAAGCGCTGTGACAGTCTCCAGTTAAAAGACAAATTTTAATTTACTGACAGGAAGAGAAGACATACGCTAGAAATTTGCGACCCTCGGTACATCATCAAGGCTGGATTCTGCTGTTTAGCGTACGTAGATGGAGATTCAAGCGACGTCAAGCTACTATGTCTTGCGTTGTAATCCCCGAACGACATCATAAAATTCGGCTTTTATCGCCAGAAATGTATAATTAACAGATTTTTGCAAAAAAAAACAACAAAACACTACAAAAACTTTTTTAAATCGGCCGCGCGTCGACACCACTGATGTAGGCCGATAAAAAGTATGTAAAAAGTCAGGAATGCTTGAACGTGAACTTAAAATAAAGATAAAAATCGCTAATTTTTCTGTCAGCATCAGTTCAGATGCAATTTTATAATAAAATTTAAAATTTGATAAGTTAGTTTAAATTAGTTTAATAAATTTGTTAACCTTTGTTACGGAAATCATCGGAAAACGAATTCGCGATCCCTGAACGACACAAACCGACACTACGACACGTCGCCGTTGTTTTGGCACAGAGTCCTCCGATCAAAAGTAAACAACAACAAAAATAATAAGGAGTAATTTGCTAATAAAAAGGGGATAATAATTCCGTGGTTATCAGTTGTATAGTTGCAGCAGAATGTCACGCGGTAGCCGTGAGTTTGGTTCGCCTCCTGTGCTGCACGTTGCGGGCAGCAGTGATACGGTACCGCTAAGATCGTCGCTCGAAGACGACCTGTCATACGGCAGTATAGACTCCGCCCATGACGACACGGCGGGGTTACTACGCACACGAAGTACGATTGATGTCAGAAATGTGCCGGCCGATGCGCTCAGTCGCTGGAGTCAAGGCCCGCAGCTGGCGATCGCGGGTCAGGCGGACAGCAGACGAACTCTGGGCATGTTCGCCGGTGTCTTCAGTCCCGTCGCACTGTCCATGTTCAGCGCGCTGCTTTTTCTCCGCATTGGTTCGTTACTGACCGCAATACAAACTCTGTTGACTTTGCTCTACTTCTGTAGCAGAGATGTAAACCAGATCAGAATCTCCAGACAAGTCAACAGGGATTTCCCCGAGTTTACGATACCATCAGATTTTACGCAACACAGTTATATACGATTTAGGTTCGCCATTACGAAGGGGGCCGCCATTCTAGCGGGCTGCCAAAAACTTGTTTTAGACCAAGATAAGATGGTACTTATCGTATGCTAAACTGACTAACAGAATGCTGACCCTAACCCTAACTCTGTCACAATCTCGAACTGCAGCAGTTTTTCGGAATGGTTGATCTACCTAATGGCAGCCCAACCCTATATACAGCTCTAACGGAAAATTGTTTATTTACATTGCTAGCCTTAAAGGTGTGTTCAGATTGACAGTCTAAATGAAGTTAATAAACTGAAATCCATTGGTCATTTAATTTCAGCTTGTTTTATTTCTGTAATTTTGAACACATCTTATGCCTCACTTCTGTCCTAAACTCCTTATTCTTTCCATAATGTTATATTCTGTAAATTATGACAGTGACAGGTATGCATTTGTGAACAATTCGCCAGTACCTTGGGTTGTTTGTGGCATTTCGATTAAAGTATTATCTGTTTGTCAAATTCTATTCAGCCAATTATCTTTTCATAACGTTAGAGAGTTGATGGTAAATTGTGGTTGATAAATGCCTGTGTTGGCCTTCGCTTGTTTCAGGATTTGTGATTGGTCAAGCCGGACTGATTCAAACACTCATTCAATTCATCCTGGCTTATTTCATCCTCTACCTGACTATCCTCAGCATCTGTGCTATTTCTACAAATGGTGCCATTGAAGGCGGCGGCGCATACTGTATCCTTTATATAGCCAGTGTGTTTGTGTGTGTGTGCTATGTTATGTTTGAGGTGATAATACTGCTATTAAATATTGTTTTTTTTCTGTGGTCAGATATGCAGAAGCCAATTTCCTGTAATGTGTAACATTTTTAGTGGCCCAGTTACGGAGTTAACATACTTTCAGTTTCACCAAACAGTGCACATTTGTTACAAGTGACTGACTAAAGGCCAAGGTGTCCAGGTCAAGGCCAAGTTTGTGATCTTTGAGGCCAAGGCCAGACCTTTCCAAGGCCAAGGCCACAATTTTTGTTGTTCTCAGGCTGACCCCCATGTGCCTGCTGTTTATTCCCTACAGTTTCTGATACAGTTTCTGATTATGCTCATCAGCTGCTATCTTGCCGACATTATTGTGTGCTTTATAAGTTTTTTACTTACTTACTTTCGTTAACAGTTGTGTACAGTTATGATAAGTCGTGCACTGGGCCCTGAGTTTGGAGGAGCTATTGGTATTCTGTTTTTCTTTGCGCAGGCCGTCGCCTGTGCCATGTACATCTCTGGCTTCGTCGAGGCCCTTGTCGACAACTTTGGTCAAAACGGTCGGTAGACTGTCTTGTTTTGGTCATTTGATGTTGTCCTGAGCTGCCTAATTTGCAACGAAGGTGAACAAAATTTTTTAAGATTTACTGGTACAGAAATTTTAAGAACAGAAAATGTGATTTAGGCCTGTAAAAAGCCATGAGAAGTTACTTGTAAGTAGTAAGTATATTAAGTTTTGAATATAGCTTACGCATAACTAAGCTGTAGCATGTTGGACTAGCGATCGCAAGGACAATGGTTTGACTCCAGCCTGGTGCACTGTCAGTTAACAACCCTGGGAAAGTTGAGTCAGCCTTCTACCCTCCATGGGACCGTAAAATGAGTAGTAACTCATTTACATGGGTTACGGAAGGTGGGGACCTTGGTACAGCTGACTGGGGTTGCCTAGCCGGCCGCTGCGCCAGCCTGTGTCTGCAGGCTGCACAC
>Ga0056128_1003607_pt1 | contig 19111 bp, 13 predicted proteins | sample WorMetLIZISLAND2_FD_71113 | JGI IMG/M metagenome (GOLD analysis project Ga0056128, IMG submission 71113) | Marine gutless worms symbiont microbial communities from Max Planck institute for Marine Microbiology, Germany - Olavius geniculatus... ... | reverse complement strand
TTGTTTTTAGCTTTCGGACAAACTATGAGACGTTTCCGCTTGCATGCTTTTGGATTTATTATGTATCTTGTGCTTGCGTTGTTGAAAGTTGCGCCTGTCAACTTTACATTAAACGAATATGATGATGGTGATGATGATGAACTTTTCACTGCACATTCGCCAGATGGCGCCACCGAGTGTTTCTGTGTGGTTATAGCTGTACTGCGTGTTTCGTGGGATGCACGGCTGCTAGGTTACGGTCAGTGCTGACGACAGCCAACTGACGGTACACGCTGAAGGCTACGACGACACAGACTGTTCCGTCTTCAAGAAGACGATGAGACGCAACGTTCAGCTGCCTATCAACGTCGACAAACGCAGGTATCAACCACGTTCCAACAGGTTCCACTTCAGTGCGACTTATGGACATGCAAAGCCAAACTCAATTTTTTTCGATTTCTCCTGTGACGTGTAATTAGCAAATTCACAACAAGTTGTACAACGCATGCGCACGAAAAAAATCGGAAGTCTGCAACAAACTCACATAATGACATAAGAAGATGGCAAGTTGTACGACCTGCTGTCAACAAGTCTACAACAATCGAAGTAGTGTAGTTTGACCGTCGACGAATAAAATTCAGCAGCGCATTGGGCGAATGTTTTATTTGGGAATGTCTTGAACGGAAATTTTTACACAATGATTGATGAGGCGATTTTGTGATCCAAGATTAGTCACGTCATAAGGGTACAAATGGTTTCTGCGACTGCCAAAAATTGTGGAAACTCTTTGGGCGGTCGGAGCTTGAACCATGGCGCTGTCAGATTCTCCAGTTCGCCGCTACTTTTTCTCCCTGTCTTTTCCCAAAACCTCGTTCTCAACAGTCTTTAAGCCTATTCTGAATGTTTTTGGAAATGGATAAATCACTACTATTCTGCAGATTTTTTTCTCACAGCACCTGTCGTTTTTTGATCAATTACATTACATTGCATACAATTTTTATGCGAAAAATGCAACAAGCCGACCAGCCAAAGCATAAAATATTAATAGACTTACGCTGCTATACGACGCTGTAATCCGTCACGTATGCTTAGTATCTAACAAATAGCCGTCGTAGTTTGTGTAACACACAACAACGGCAGAAAAATAGTGGGAAAATAATAACCGATTAACATGAAACGTCCAAAAAACTTTCAGACAGACAGGCGGCACTGATTCGGTCTTGTCAAACAAATTCTAAGCTTTCTAAGCTCTGAGAGTAAGAGTTTAGCCTATGAAAATGATGCGAAGAATGGTGAGACCGTGAGAAAAAGAACGGCCAAACGTTCCACGAAATGTGAAGTGGGCGCGATGGAGAATGATCAGAATGCGACTGAAAAGATTGGATCACTAAATTGATTTTTTAAAGCTTAATAATTATTTATTTCCAAACAGTACGCCTAACTTGCTGGTCGAGGCAGATTGGTAACAGGTAAGTAACGACCGCTGCGAAGGTTGAACAGAGATAAATTTTACACTTTACAGCTATGAGTTTATAGGCCTAAATGTTGAGTGTTTGTGAAAACTTTCTGTGTAACGAGTAAAAACAAACGTTTGTGAGCAACACTCAGGCAGTACGTTTTAGCGAACAATTCTATTACAGAATACTTTGTTCCGCGATTGACTGCGCAAATTTCTGCTAGTCTTCCAAAGCCGAATTTCTTATCGTTGTACTGAACAGCTGACATTATTTGATTTTTTACTCGCGAAAGCAGCTACTGCTTTCAGCGCGTCTTATCCATCGCAATTCTGTTCGTCCGTCCGTCCGTCTGTCACACAGGTGGATCAGGCAAAAACGGTGCAATCTAGGATCACCAAATCTTCACCTCGGCTGCCTGGAAGACTCTAGTTTCAGGAACCGTAAAGCTTTTTCATAAATTCGAAGGGGTCACTCCGAACGCGAGGGCGCTAAATGAAAGGGGGGTGGGCAAAATTTGCGATTTTTGGCCAATAAGTCGCTGTATCTCAGTAATTGTGCGAGATAGGGCCTAGTTTACTATTAATCACTAATAGAAGTCGTACACTGGCTTTCGATTGGCGCCCAATTCAATGACCGTGAATGACTTTAAACGCCAAAATAGGGGGTTTTATGGATTTTTTGGCGATTTCGGGCTGCGAGACACATTGCGAGAGCGAATTGCGCCGAAATCAATTAAGATAGACATGGACAAGCTGCGTATGAAATTTTCAGCATTAAACGTAGATATCGACGGTTTAAGTCTCGATTTTCTAGGTTCAAGGAAACCTGCGCATGCGGGCATCAAAGAGCGGTACCCCCGTAAAAGTCGCGACGAAATGGTTGGAAATAGACTGACAGTTTGCGAACATGAACTGCTATAGGTTTTCGCGCGTCCCGTGAGCATTAGCTTAAATTTCTTGTACAACTAAGTTAAGCTAAGGACAAATACAGCCAAGTTTACAAATCGTAAGATTCAGGGGCAGCATACATTTGGTCAAAAATAAGGAATATGTCAAATCTTTAGTCGAATGGCGCAGAGGGTAGAATTTCGATGAGTGATGACGAATTATTAATTCAGTCGCATTAGCCAAAACAAACTGTCGCGCAGAACAGCACTGTACTGGAGGGCTTTTATTTGAGTTCAGTTCATTTTATTTCCGCTCAGTTTATGTTATTTCTGTCGCTTTAAACACATCTTTAGGGCTTGCTTTTTGACGCTAGTGTATTATTGGTCAGAATGCAGACCAGCTTTAGAGACGACGGGCGGCTGCAAGTTGAGATGCCGTTTCATTTGTCGTCATTGCACGGAGAGAGCGACGGCGCGACATTAGTGATGCCTGACACGCACTGTCTCGTGCCGATCTACCGCGACGCGAGCACCGGACGCCGCCACATCCGACTCGACTTCCAGCTGGGACCGGACTTCGTTGGTGACGACGTCAGCGTTGACGTGACCGGCTCGACACTCAGCGTTGTCGCAGCGTACGGCGCCGAGATCGGCGCTTACGGCTCACAGGTTACCTATCATCTCTACCGCTAGGAGGTCCACGACGCCCGTTTAGAATGCCTGATTGTATTCTGTCTGTGTTGGCACTCTTACTATTTACTTCTGATGCTTCATGAAGTCCACCACAAGCACGCTAAACGTTTTACTGATTGCGGCAATTTATTCAGTCTTGAATATCACAACCTACTGTCCTTCTCGCAAAGAGACAAACAGACAGACCGAGTAGGGCAGACTCTGTCACGTAGCTTGCTTTTTCAGCGACAATTGATTGAAACACGTATGAGCATTTATATTCGCTGAAACAGAAAATACCTGTACAAAACGCGAAATACAAAATATGCGACGTTTCTATGTGCTGAGTGTTGTTTTTACAGTTTTAGTAGCTGTTTTATTTCATTTGTTTTTTGTCGTTGTAGTCTAATGTTATTATTTTCAATTCGAGTAGTGGAAAACAAAGCTGACGTGAAACTAAACTGAATCACGTTGAAGTAATGTTATTATCATTCTCTGATGGTGCTTCAGTGATGCTGTTTGCCTCTGCGTGTCTGTTTATCCTGCGGCGGAGCTTGTCTGCGACCAAGCCGCTAAAGCCACCATACTCGTACTTGCATATTATAGCTGATCGTCGTCTAATTATAACTATACATCGTGTCTCAGAAAAAACAGTCAAAATTGTTTTGTCATAACTTTGTCGAATGTTTACTAACTATAATAATTTTTGGCACGTTGATGGCTAAGACGACGAAATTATGTAAGGTGTACTTATTTTCCACCTTATCTAATTTGTGTCAATGCACTACCTTGTGAAACATAGATGCTCCAAATTGTTGCATAATGCTGAGCTGTTGTCTTAAGTAAACACTGTAACGAGTTAATTAAGCACAAAATACACTAAAATGCGAATTATTTAACAGAATTATAAGTTTGTATAACAACTCGCTTGCAAATTCAAATTTATGTCAACGTGTCTGCGCTTACAAAGATGCAATGGCTTAGATGCAACGTCATTGGCTGATAGCAGAATCAACGATCGACTGATCAAATGCATTCACTCATTGATTAGACGTGTTTTGAGCTCATCAGCCAGCTATTTTGTTGTCTGCTGTTTTAGCATAAAATATTTAATACCTCAAAATTATTAAACCACGTCGCACCCTCTGTCGAATTGATGATGCAAAGGTGAGCCATCTGATACAAATAATCGCCGCGTAATGTAACAATTTGGAGCATCTGTGTTTCACACGGTAGTGCGTTGACGTAAATTAGGTGAGGTGGTAAGTGAGTGCATGGTACATAATAGTGTCGTCTTGGCCATCTTTTTTGCCAAAAATTATCAACGTTGGTAGAAATTTGACAAAGTTATGCCAAAAACAATTTTGACTGTTTTTTAGAGACACGGTGTATATTACGACAAACCGTCTGCAGTAGCAGTACTTAACTACTTATGGTGCTTCACATTAGGTGAAATCGATGTGCTGCACGAGGATACGTTATTGAACTACCGATATTTAGGCAACCTGTAGCGTACTCAACATGCAAGTGGCATCTTCTCATTAACTGTCCGTGCTACCTCGTCACCTAGTCGTACCGTTAAGCGTAAAATTGGTTCTCTGAAGTGATCACGTTATGCAGGTATAGGATGTAGTTGCCGTGCTGATTGGTTGAAGGTAATAAAGCGTGAAATACGGCGCCAGGTGCGACTGCCGGCCAGCATCTTGGTCGAGCGGATGGACCACAGTCTGACGTTCGACGGACACCTGCTCGTGACGCTGTTGCTAGGCAACCAGGACGGTGACGTCACCACCAGCAGCAGCAGCAGCCAGTATCGAGTGACTACGCTGTCTGCGACCACGCTGTACGACCGCACCAGCTGTACAGGATACGATCATGACGACGACGACGTAGAGGACGATGATGATGATGATAATGATGATGAAGGCGAAGTCATCGCAGCCGCTGAATCACAGCCGCTAACTGATGATGACTGATTACAACTGACAGTCCGCAGCTAAACTGACACTTTGTTTGACCTTTGGTCGCAGCAAATGTAATACACGTCAAAAGGCGTATTATGGCTTTTTTAATGAAAAAGGGTTCCATGACACTTCATCGCGTGACACTTCATCGGCCGAGCACGCGTCGAGGACCGTAATTAACCGTAATTAACTTTATCCTTGATTGACTTATAACCGTTAGCAGCGTACCCTAGACGAATTATCGTTAAAGCTTAATATAAAGTTCTTGTTCAATTTACGTGGTGAACTAGCGTTATCTACATGTAAGTAGTCCTGAATGTCGTATTCGATACTACTAGTAAGGGCAAACACACTGTTATTTATCGTACTTTCGAATTTGTTAAAGAGCGTCAGAATCGTTGCGGAACTACGTCATGCCGTTGCCAGAAGTTTCAAAGTATTCGCGTTCCATCGCATATATACTTGTCGCCAGGGAATATAGATACGATAATTATTTATCCCTGCTTGTTGCACACCTAAACTCTAAATAACTCTGGTGCTGTAACTCTTAAGAACTCTGTACTGCACGAACATTACCGTTTAAGTTTATTGAGAATAATAGGTTGTATTTGTCACTTGTGTAATGTGTTTTTAGCCGACCGTACTTAAGTAACGGTCGAGTTTATGGATATCAATACGGTTGTCGTTTGTTTGTCCGACGTCGTCTTCTGTAACGGATGTATTGTGGCTAAGCGTTAGGTCGTGAAGGAAAACTGACACTGACAACCAGTACGGTCGGCTATCTTAGCGACAACTGGGTTTCTTGTTTATTATAACTAATAGCTAGGCTACTATGCGTTGTATGAATACTACGTAAACAGTAGGCCTACGTTAAATTTAGTAATTTTGTGTTTGAATTTGCTGCGAATAAGTTTATCAATGCCAGCATGTTCTGTCACTGTGTTTGTGCCATTTCACTCATACGCCCGATTAAATGTCGCGCGACGAAGTGTTGTGTACCGTCTGCAATGACGCGGAATAAAAAGTGACGTTTTTCTTAGCGCATTGCATCATGACAGCTTATCCATAGTCATCAAATTTTTATTGTCGAAAATATTTCGCATTATTGAATGCGCTAATGACTGTAAAAAATCACCAAACTTGAATCCGCGCTTACTTCGTCAGTAGCACTTCGATTTTTTTGCATAGGCCTATAATTATTTTAATCCACTTCCATTTTTGCAGTGACCGTTTGATTTTTATCGAGAATATAGGCCTAAAGTTACGAAAATTTTTAACATTGAAAATTGTTGCAAAAATGAATAACGTTTCAGAGCGTTTATTACAACTATTCTCCTGACATGAGTAGTCGTTAATGCTTATTTCGAGCCCGTCTACTTTGGCCTGTCATTATTAGTGTGTTCTGGCTTGTGTCTTTTCAGGCCTATGTTACCGTTAGTGTCACTGCTAAATATATCAATAAACAAATACAAAAATAAATGCGCATGCATTATTTGCACTCATTAGCTAAACGGGAAAAATTATGGTTTCGATCGCGGCAAACAATGCAGAATTCGCAGCGAATTTTCGGCGCCGTGTGTTTCCTAGTACCGATATTACTAGACACATAATGCATACAAAGCAAAATAGCCTACAGTGCAAATCAATCTTTTGCGTGTAACAAACGAATAGTTTTATACTATTCAGTGTTAAGGGGTCAAAAGGCCAAAAGTCAAGGTCACAATAATTAATACCGTCATAAGTTTCATTCATAACTTATTAATATTTTAGCCTGCCAGCATTGTCTTCGTGCGCGTAAGAATAATAACAATTATACAATGACGTAAAGTTGTAACTAATTCCAAGACGCCGATGGTAAGCTGTAAAAGTCGAACGCTCGAACGTGCGCAGTAGTAAAACTGCGTGATTCCGCATATCGTGCCGACCATCGGGAGCGTATCTTTTGTTTCGGCAAAACATTGTCCGCGCTTTCGCAAACAAAAGCTGCAGCGTTCTACGTCGGAATGGCACTGGACAGCACGCAGCAGAATACTTCCTTCCTGCGTAACAAATTACACTATTGATTACAGCTAGCAGAGCCTAGCGGATGGACGAACGGAGGGACGGACGTTGTTCCTGTCGGCGCTACTGCTGCTGCTGCGGACGATGATGGTGATGACGATGCTGTGATAATGAAACATTACTGCCACCTGTATTCACGTCGCTCGATATAACATCAGCGACGAATGCTCACACGTATCGTTACAAACTGCAAATGATTTTGTTCATTACTGTCGGCGTATGCTGAAATATCACGCACTGGCGAGGGCGCATTGTCTGATACCGGACAAACGACAAAGAGTATAGCCTAAAGGCTAGAACGAAAAAAGTTAGTTATGTTAAGTTCTATAATGTTCTAACGTCATTCATATTTTATATTTACTTTGGCATATTTTCCGTACACAGATAATGCCGTTTTGCATTATTTTGTCAGCATATAGTCCCGCTCATTAATCACTCAACACTGGCCATTGTTGTGTAAGCTCAGATTATTGTAGGAAACCGAAGCCAAATTAAGGACGCACGCCTGTTGCTCCCCCCACTTGAACTACACGGTGGTTCATAGAAAGAACCCCTTTTCATAATTTGCTCAAATGATGATCAATTTACATGGTGCTGTCAGTTGCTATCCTGCTTCGATGATAAATTTGGTTCGCTGATAAAAAATGTTAATCCTGTTAGCATTAAGCGACGTGGGGGCATGAAATCGGGTGTTTTGCGAACTAGAAACTCAACCATCACACAATCTCTGTGTGCTGATGCAGTGCAATGTCTCGCTGGAAGCTGCAAATGTCAAGCTATCCTCACAAGTGCGCAAAAGAGTGTTTTGGGCGAGTTTTGTGGCTGCAACGGTAAAACTTTAACAGTTTGTCGTAAGTGAACCAGATGAAATTCACCATTGAAGCAGGGTAGCTATTCAGCAACTGACAGCACCAGTTGAGACTAGCAAGCTTGTACTCACGACACATTATGACGTCATCGTTACGTCACGACTAGCAAAAAATATTTAATCAACAGCTACATTTTGTTAAAATATTTTGGATAAGTATTTCTTTAGCTACAACTGATAAAATTTTTGTGTAAATTGATCATCATTTGAATAAATTACGAAAAAAGAGGTTGTTTTTATGAAATACCGTGTATACTCAAAACGACTGTCTTTCACCTTCAACGTGACAGCAAATGAATGGCAGTGTACATGGTCTCAGTTGCATGGTAAAGGCCTAGTGCACAGTTAGTAAGAAACAGCTGTTAAATTGAGAGACGTAGTATGCTGTGGTTACTATAAGTTCATGAGCCGTCTGTGAGACTGTAAGTCAGTCTTTTTATTTACTAGGCCTATATTTAGTCAGACTCTGTGAGCAGCACCATGAAGTTTAGTGAGTGTCTAGGCCTACGGATGAAAACGACAAAACGCGACCCACAGGTACATAGCAGACGGTAAATTTATTGTTATTGTACACTGCTTAATGTTCATAATGTCGCCCCGGAAAGAGTCCGTTTTCTAGTTCATGCTAATTCAGCCGTTCGGTGCCAACATCAATTATATCTAACCACATCCGGCTCGTCGGGTGGTCACATAAGCCAGTCAGCTGCGTGACTTCACTTAAAGTGCACGACCGTCAGTCTCTTACGTTTAAGAACGACGACGCATGATAATCAGTTACCACCTGCGCCACTCGTATAGAGTCTCATCAATATTTCACGGCGTGGTCCGGGGCAGGCGGAGTCGAGCGTTAGTAGTCATAACGGACGTCGAATACAATAACGTCGATGTCGGAGATTTTCACCGCATGATAACGTTGTCAGCTGCAGAACCGACTGGCAGAGCGACCCCTGGCCGCGTTCTGTCAGCTTCATCGCTTTCCATGAGTCTGATTGCCTTTACAAGCTAGCGGTCACATACTAGCACTGCAACTTACCTATCTCATCTCGCCCATCATTATCTAACGGCAGATATATTCCGATCGTTTAACGAATTTTGATGTGTGTCAGCGGAGCAATAATCTTGTCAGATTGTCCATCCGTGCGTCCGTGCATCGCAATTTGCGAACAGTTTCTTTGCATGATATGGTCGAATTTAACGGATGAAATTTCATCAAACTTCAGTTGATACGGTATTTGAGGTTAAATCTGAACTGACTAGGCCTACAGTTTGAAGGTTTAAATGTCAAGATTAAAGTCGCTACAAACTCAGATGTATCAAAATTTAAAACCCAGCATCTTCTGCACGAATTCTGACAAAACAATATGCGTAAATACTGTTTAGAAACTGTTTAGGTTTTCAGTCGTATCAAAGTGAGATATTTGAGTGAGTTACTGCGGCGAGTAGACGCATCACGTTGACGCTTAAGTGCCAAAGAAGCTCGCAGAAGAACAGTCTTCCCATTCCGTAACTGTAGTGACACTGCAGTGCAGTGCTAGGGGCCTACTGCGTTGTTGCTGAAAACTTTCGACATCAGAGCTTTTACAACGAATGTCACGAGATTGTCAGCCTGCTAAACTTCTCGACTTCAGGCGAATTTCATTTTAACAACGAAACTACGTGAAATTGTTTTTTTTCATTTTGCTTACAATGGAGTGGACACTCGAAAAATTTTATCGCTTTGCTAGCTACATCTGTGCCAAAAAATTATTAAATTAAGTAATAATCTGACGAAGTTCTGACTAAAAAAAATTCCACAGTGTTTTGGGGACGCAGCGTATAATTATTTTACGGCACACGGTTACAAAAATGCGTGTCGACTAAAGAATTGCCGGTTAAAGTACGCGAGTTACTATTAGCTATATCAACAGCCTCGCCGACGGCAAGAAATCTGCTGACAGATGACCACGTTACAGTCCGGCCACGGTCATAGCAGTGTGTTTGTAACGACACAGCGCCTGTCATAACGCATATGGATTCGGGCGAAATATGCCATCAACGTCAACGAGAAAGCACTGCTTTGCCTGCTATATACGGACACATTTATCCGCCCGCGGGCAGATAGATTGCCTTGCAGAGCACTCCAGACCGACAGTAAACCTACATCTTATAACGGTGATGCATTTTATACTGAACATAGCACTGACACACTAACACGAAATGCTAGGAATGAAGCACTTCTGATTTTTAGCCGATCGTACTTAAGTAAGGGTCGAGCTTTTGGCATGGTTGTCGTCCCTCCGTCCGTCTGTTTGTCTGTCTGCCTGTCGTCCCTAACGGATGTACTGTGGCTAAGGTCGTGGAGAAAATCTTTTACACAAATAATTATTTATGTGCCTCAAACGTACGCAGGCAAAATTTTAGCCATCTACTGCAAGAGGAACATTTTCAAATTTGGGATTGAATAAAGGGGGGTGGGAAATTCAACGGAAAACTGGCCATATCTGGAAAACGGTGAAAGATACGGCCAATGCTACCATTGATCACTAATAAAAAATGCCATATCAGATAAACTGGAAATCATTAACTTTGGATGACCTTGAAAGTCGTTACGCGCTATTGTGGCTAAACGGTGCTATTGATCACTAACAGTAAGTGGCATATTAGCTGTCAAATTATATAAAAAATCATCGACCTTCGATGACCTTGAAAGTCACTGACAACCAGTACGGTCGGCTATCCTAACGACAGCTGGGCTTTTTGTAATATATTTCCACGTTTACAACAGTTAGATCTGGAAACATACTGACGGTCAAGTGGCAAGTTTTGTGTGATTTGCTACTTGCATTAAGTTTTTATAGCATATAAATTAATTTTATATATATATTATATATATATTATATATAATATATATTAATTTCTTCCGTTTTTTGTCTGACATTATTGTCAACCAGTCATCAACGCTAAGTCAAATTAAGCAAAAAGTATGGAGTCACCGAGTTTAAAAGTCAAGAAGTGGCGATGTGTTGAAAGTGGCCAAATATAATCAACAGGCGCCAAGAACTAAACGTCACTTGAAAATGAACAAAATTTACACTGAATTCTAGAAGAACGTTCAAAGTTTGTAAATGATAGTATATAGCTAGACAAATTTAACACTTTTTAGACCACTAATACTCCTGACGAAAATATTCTGTTGAAGCAAATCAAAAAACCTTCACTAAGATATTCTAACTATGAAATTCAAACACAGTGCTATAGCAGCAGGGCTAAAAATTGATTTTAGATACCTACGTTTTAAATTTTTATAAACCAGAAAACGTAAACGAAAGTCCACATTTTAAGTTTTTTTATTTGTTGTTTAATTTTCATTATAAAACACAAATCATAAATACATATAATTTTATAATTTATTGTAATTTTCAAGTTGTATTGTAATTTATAGAAGACGTAGTGACAGAGAAACTGTTGCACAGGATGTTATGCCGGAGTCTCAATATTTTCCGTTCCGTCTGTTTGTACATAAAAAAACTTTTTTAAACTCTTCTTTCAAAAGAACGTAGCTTTTTTAGCCCTGTGTAGCAGTGATGTCAAAAATACCGGGCGGCAGACTGCAGCAGACTATAGTCTGCATTGTTAAGTGACGTGCTAGCTGACTGCAGGGAAAGAGATCGTTCGCTAATGGCGTTGAACATTGCATCATCCTATGGGACACCTGCTGCAGCAGATGTATGCTGATCACATTTGCGGTTTGCGCCGCCCTCAGCCAACTGAGCTTCTTTCTGCTTCAAGTACAACTCCAGCTCCGTCATTCCAGTCTCCGTCTTCACCTGCAACAATCCACGTTTACACACGTTCTTCTCACCATTTTCTACAAAAAAACGCTTTTGAACGATTTTTCAAACATTTAGACCTTACAAACAGTAATGATACAAATCAGACACGAAGATAATAACGAATTTTGTACTTAGATTTATTTACTCAAAATGATCTGCCAAGCATTTGACAAATAATTCATCAAATTTTCGTACGAAAAAGCTGGGTCGTGGCGGAGGGATTTAACCACCACGTCAAGTTAAATATGGTTACGTTTTTATTAAGCGCTTACAAGCGCGTTTTAAAAATTGAAAACGTTCTGTTTCCGTTATTAATTATATGTTCACTGGCGTTCATTTTACGTACGACCTGCAGAATGGGGTGCGGCACGTAGTGCGGGTCTCGAGGCACCAGTTTGTCGTCGTCGTGGTTGTCGTCGTGTTGCGAGGCTGCGGCGGCTGCGTTGTCTGCCGGGCTCTTGGCCAGCTCCATCAGACGCTGTTTCTCGAGCAAGAAAGCCTCGACCTCGGACAGTCCTGACTCGGGCGAGCGGTCCTGCAGCAGCTCGTGCTTCTGATACTGACGTCTGACCATTGGAGGTGGTCAATAATGCCCATGCGTTCATCGTGCTTTTGGTACTGACGCGTGCGTGGTTCCAGCCCCAAGTCGTCAGTCGTCGTCGACGACGTGCCCGTCTCTCCAGTCTTCTCGGACATACTGGCGCTGTCGACGGACCGGCGACGGCGACTAGTGCAGCCGCCGCCCCCGGCAGACGTCGACGATGAACCCGCGGCTGCAGCCAGCCTGGTAGCGTCACTGCCGCCGCCAGATACACTCGTCCGGATTGGATTGCGGAATCGAATGCGAATGAGCGGTGACGTGCGAGTTGAGACAAGTTGTCGCCGATCGCTGGACTGCAGCGTCTTACCGGCGGCGGCGGCGGCGTCAGCAGTCTGCTGCGATTTCTGCTGTTTCTTTTGCTGCGCCGACGTCTGTGACATTCCCCTCGTCTACGACTGGCGTTCTGTTCACTCGCTGGCTTGTTCGACCGTTCGTTCTGTTATACCTGGGTTGCGCTAGACGAGCGACGGACGACACACGTACCACCGAGAGACGCAGGTGATGACTGGCTGCTGCGCCTTGCATCAACACGCAGCGTGCAGTCGCCCTGTCGTTAATCAGCCCGTCAGACTGACGATGTAAGTGATAATTTAACCGGAAAACACTCGCAATTTCTATCTCTGTCAATCATCAGCCTGTCAGACTGTTGCCGTGTGACGTGTCGTATTTCTGCGCAGTGCAGTCAGTCACCACTCGCCTGCAGTACGTCGACCGATCCATAGCGGCTTGCACCGGCCGACCAGCTCGCGCTCAGCTGTCACGACCACCAGCCATTCTTCTCATGCGATCTGACCAACAACCAACGTCGATTTATGCCTTTACTATGTGCTAGTGATACTTATACTGCACAGTGCTTTCAAGCTTTTTTCGGCAACAAGATACGCGTTCGATTTGCTTCCGACACAGGCCGCGGCCTATGTATACCGGTAGTGCAGATGTGTGTGCGTGGGATAATTTTTCCAAACAAAATATATAAAAAGAATATTAGGGATTTTGACAGATTTTTAAAGACATGGGTGTGGTTCAACGACCAGTCGATTAAATTTTACGAAGAGAGGCAAAAAAGACTGTGACGAATTTTCTAGTATAAAAAAATTTTGCCTCGAAAGGACACGACTGCACACTAACGCATAACGTCATTCCGCTAAATAAACAGCATGGTCTATATCTTTTATTAACCATCATAGAAAGCGAAAAACAACAGATGCGACAATGGATTTTATTTCTGGCTGAGCTTTCTGTCGGGACAGGTGAAAACATGCACTTCAACATTTCCAGCCGGTTAGCTACACGTGTGCGCATTGCTAGGAAACGCATTGTGACCGTGTCCAATGAACCGCCAGCTCCAGTTCGGTTTTCATTATCCATCAATGTATTCAAGTCGTTCTATTTACACGAAGAGTGTCGAACAGCGAAAGTGCGTATTTTGTGTATTTCATTATGCTACCGACGGTCTGCTGTTGCTGCTGCTGCTGCCCATTTTCTGTTCACGAGATTTTCATGCTAGTCCTATCTTTACGTCGCACCCAAATTGGGTATTCACCATTCCGATTCTGACAGGCCAATAAAAACCCTCACACTATTCCTAACCTTATCTCTAACCGTGGTGGGTGGTCCTTCGGAATAGCGAGCCGACACCACACATAGTCTGGCATTTTTTATTTCGTACTGTGAATTTGTGATGCCAGCAAGATGAATTCCAATTTCGATTCGATCCAAACTGCGAGAAGAGCTTGATCGTTTAACTCCGCTTGGAGATATTGCACCAGTTGATCAGCCCACACATTGGGTGAGTCAAATTATTCCTCAATTGGAATTTACGTTTGATTAAACCACTACTTATTACAAGTCAAACAGCATTATATTTTGCACATTAACCCTGTCCATATTTTTTTACATTAACAAAGGTTATACAGCAAAAAATTCTACAGAATGCGTTAATACAAAACCATATTTGGAAAATTATATGTTTCCGGAATTGTGAAAAATTTTCCACCATATTTGCAGTACACACAAGCCACATAAACTATGTGAATAATATCGTGCGGTTTTTTATCTTGCAGAGCTTTTTATATGGCCTGTCATTTAAGCAAACAAACGTGCATATTGCTATGAATTCACTAACGATGCAGTTGTGAGGGGAAAACGGAGCAGCGCTGTAATTACTTGGGTAATGCTGTATCATGTATATTTGATTACTAGCCTATCGCGGAACGTGACCAAGCCACTGAAGCCATGGGCAAAATCGTAGCACAACGACAGCTGTGTATCGGTACCTGTAAATCGCTGCATGCTGGATGAGTACAAAGACTGGTCTAGAAAAGTTCACACCCTGAAATAAATCACACCCGCGGAGAGCGCCGTGCACTGCTGGACGTGACTACATTTACACACACGCTCAAGGTTTATACGAAGTAGACTGGAAGCAAAAATGTTACACAACTGGAGTCAGAAAATGTTAGATAAATTTGTGCGTGCGTCTGCTGCTAAACCAAATTAGTATCCCGAAAGTTGTAATTCGGAATAGTCAAGATTTGCGCAACTGGTCATGTTAAAGTCTGAATTACTGTAGCATACGCTTATGATAAACCGCACGAATCTTACTTACTTTTAAGATAAGCATCAGAGCCGAACTAGTCATTAGTGTGAGCCATTAATCTGGCCTGGTTGGAAATGTACCAGTTAGTATTCCAAGCACACGGTTCAACGAATGCAGTTGGTTGAGTCGGATTGCATTGAATTGCTAGAGGATTACGTCTCGGTCATCAGCACAAATGGAGCGATTTCATTCAGCCTTGCCTGGACACCGCTTTACACTATACCGCCGAGACGTTTATGTGCACTAACATCATAAAAATGTGCAACTTTTATAACTGTGATTACTAGGTCTACATTCATAAAAGATACGTGCTCTCTTTGCGACATGACTATCTGTGAAACAGTTTGAACATTATTCCGACATTTTTGCTCACATATTTAAATGTTATCTGACGTCACTTGAGATCGAGTGGGGAAAAAAGAGACACCCAATCAGACCATATGTGAAATTTATGAAAGACTAGACTGTACACACTGTAAGGCAGAAAAACACCCGTGCATATTTTTTTGTAAAATTTTGGCAAATGTACATCAGCTTTGATATTTTTTTTGACTATCGCATTCTAGGAAACTGCAGCAAACAAACTAAACCGAACCCTGCCACAGAAATCTGTTGCCGCACAAAGCCACCTTGCAAAACAAGAACAACAGTAATAGTAATTGTAATCGTGTACGTAGACACGATTCTTTTTTATTTTGTTTGATAATGCAACTGGGAAAAAATTGTTATAATCGGTCAACATCTGAGAAATGTATCATGGTCGTTTCATGACTCGCAGTGCACACATGCACAGTCAAAGCAGTACGTTACTTTGAGAGAATTGTGGCGTCGGTTCTGCGTTATGTTCAGATGTAGGCCTACGAGTACTGGCGTCGAGCGTGTGATCTCCAGACTAACAGAGACATAACGCGACTGACTTTACGTTGTGATTATTGTACGTGACATTCGCAAACTCAACGCCCGTGACTGACTGTTGCCGTCACGACATGCCGCCGCCGTACCAATGACAACTCCCGGAACAGAACATTTCTACCTCTGTGCAATGGTTTATTTATTTACTTATCATACACAGTACCACACCAAAATAAATTAAGTGAATAAATTAAGTGATAGAAACAGACAGCAGTGCCATAAATAGCCAATGCAAAGCAAAGTGCCACTTACTCGATATTTAATTATTGGAGCTGTCAAATTAACGCATTAATTAACGCATTAATGCGTTAATAAATTAACGCGCGTTAAAAAAATTAACGCGCGTTAAAATAATACGCAAATTTATGTTAATTGACTAAATTCTGTGAAGCAAAAGTTCTAATATTCCGTTAAACTGCGGTTATTTGACAATCGAATGAATTCAAGTAACTAAACAGTTGCCGTTCTATCACTACTGAAAATAAATAATTATTTTGACTACTAAAAAGCTTGCTAGCTATGACGGCAGTTATTGTTGATTATACGTTGAAGATGTGTGTTTAACTTTCTATATTTTACAGGCGGGGCCTCCAAAACGTCGCGAGACCCTGGGGTAACTTACCCCCCTACTCTCCCTCTCGACGGGCCTGGGTGCGTTAATAACGCGTTAATTAATGTGTTAAAAAATAACGCTTCGACAGCTCTATTAATTATATGATATTTTTATTTGATGTACATTAGACAGAATACATTGCAGCACATAGCAACATCATAGCTGGACAACAACGTTTTTACAAGCACTAACAGTTATGCGTGACCAGTATTGAAATGCATGATTTCAGTTAGCCTACTAATAACAGATTGACATGGCACATGGACATACATATTCGGCTAATTATGGCAAATATTTTCTACTTAATTCACATAGACCCGGAAAATTATTTATAAGTATGTGTCTGTTGTTGACTTTTTACATGTATTTGTTGTAAGTATTGTTCAAATATGCGCGACAGACCTAAAAGCTACAAAAGCATTCGATTAGATATTTCTGATTATCTGAATTTAAATCCACTTTCTTTAACATACCGAAGCTGTATGCAGCAAACTTGATATCTTTTTACCGCTAAAATTTATAACAAAAATATTGCGCATGTGCCAAAAAATGTTTCACTGTTTATTATGTACCTGCAAAAAAAGATGAAAATGTTTTAGCCGCTGAAGATCTGGCACAAATTTTCCCAAAAACATCAGCAGAATCGCGCGTGACAGAACTGTGAGAACAAGTAGCAATTGCTTAGATGTAGCATAAAAATGTCGCATAGATAAATTAGCCATAGGCGGTTGACGGCAAAACATTTCTATGAAATTTTGTTTTAATTTTGCATGTAACCATGCAAGTTCGTGTGTAATACAATGGCAAGGTAACAAAGGTATAAGATAGAACGTCGCGTCGCTGTCGGCAGCAGACATTGTCAGAGGTTTGTACCTGTAAAAGAGTTTTGAGATCGATGTTTAGCACCTGCCGCTCCGAAACATAATGTGCGGAAACGTATTGTTCTGTGCGGATAATTGAAACGCAAATGCGTGCACATTGTGTGCGCTTCAATGTCATGCAAATATTTTTTCTCGATTTTTGTTAAAGGCAAAAAGTAACAGTAACATCAGCAAAAGCAAATTGCGCCGACAATGTCATATCATGTCATATTCAAAATGTATTGCACAAAAAGACCACTGCTGCATTACGATGCTATATCATCGATAATACAAGACAGAAAAAAAATCACAACTAATCAAAAACAAGTAATTTGTGCAAAGCTGATGAAACGCGCGACAGCCTAGCAGTTCATGTTCCCAGGTTGCTTTGGTCTATCTCCATCCATTTTGTCGCAATTCACTCTTGAAATCTGCACCGCAACCACAAATTGCATAAAAACACCAAATCTCCTTATCTCGGATGTTCAAGGTCGCTTGAGATCATCTACGTTGACTACTAAAAAGCTTGTCACTATTGCTCGTTATGATAAGCAGCATGTCTGTGCCTATAAGCAACTGTTTTCACGCTACTCGAGCTTATACCTGTAAAATAACCACTTTTTAGTGGGTAGCCGTCTTTGACTCCCGCCTGCGCAGGTTTCCTTAAACCTAGGAGGTCGGGACTTAGAGTGCTAAAATCTACGTTCAATGCTGAAAATTTTATACGCAGATTGTTTTGGTTTATCCTAGCCATTTCGTCGCAATTTACTGTTGAAATGTGCGCTGCAGCCAAAAATTGCGAAAAATTTACCAAAACACTTTTGTGGAGGTTTAAGGTCCTTCAAGGTCATCGATATTAATGAATCCAAAAAGCCCGTCATCAGTGCTTAATATTATAGGCAGCATATTTGTACCTATCTGCAACCGTTTTACACTATAAGAGCTAATAGCGGAAAAAATAACGTCTTTTTAGGGAGGGTACCCCTCTTTGACGCCCTCGTTCGAAGGGAACCCCCTCACCCAGGGGCACAAAATTTTGTCACTAAAAACTAATCTTTGGGGCAGCCCACAGTGAAGATTTCGTGATCCTGGCTTGCACCGTTTTGATAAGGCTCGAAGGTGTAACAAACGGACGGACGGACAATAGACGGACGGACAGACACCTCGACGATAGCTAAGACGCGCGAAGCATTACATGCTGTCGCGCGTAACGATGTTAAACCTTTTCGACAATAAGATATGACAACTGTCCTTATTCCATCATTTTGCATATAGGGTAGCATATTGTGTTTTTGGCGGTAAAATGAACCTATAAAATGATTATAAACAATAAGTTTATTTTTTTAAAATGCATCTAATAACAAAGCTTATCGTTATATCATATTTATGTGACAAAACGTTAGCCACGTGCTGTTTCCATTTGACCTCACCAAATCAATCCAATCCATAATAAACTAAAAATCATGGCCCGGAACCCCGGACCGACACACGTCATGCCATGGTTGTAGCTGAAAAAGCTTTCAAGCGTTAAATGTTTATACTTTTTATAATATAACAAAAAAATAAAAAATGGAATATTATTCAGCAGCACACTGACACGTAGTCGATGTGATTTAGATAATATCATTTTTGTGACTTTTGCTGTTTTTGACGTGTTCGCCAGTGCATGCATTCGTTATCGTGTATATAAACTGCAGTTTTTGACTTTTATATCCGGTAACGTTTAAACTGACTTGAGCGATCAGACCCGACCTGACCAAACGCGCAAGAAAAACTGATCCCAACCGGACACACACAATCCTAGTACGGTAGTACCCCAGCCAACCC
>Ga0056128_1003606_pt1 | contig 19114 bp, 14 predicted proteins | sample WorMetLIZISLAND2_FD_71113 | JGI IMG/M metagenome (GOLD analysis project Ga0056128, IMG submission 71113) | Marine gutless worms symbiont microbial communities from Max Planck institute for Marine Microbiology, Germany - Olavius geniculatus... ... | reverse complement strand
CTCAGTAACGGTGCGAGACAGGGCCTAGGTTACTATTAATCACTAATAGGAAGTCGTACACTGGCTCTCGATTGGCGCCGAATTCAGTTACCTTGAATGACCTTGAACGCCAAAATAGGTGGCTTTATGGTTTTTTTGGCGATTTTGGGCTGCAACAGAAATGTATATCATTCACAAGGTGGCGCCACAGAACTATCGTTATGCGATCCAAATAGAGAGTTTGGTATTCGTATATTAACTTAGCGTGAAGACCCCAATTTTCAGCTAAACTACTGAACCGGAACTGCTATAGGCTTTCGCGTGTCTCGTGAGCATTAGCTCAAATTTCTTCTTTTTTTCATAAGTGCAATTTGCCAATTAGTCACATTGACTATTTATACGATTGTATCGTGTTAAAAATTTACGATGGTGATTAGTAGTAGTGACGCAGCTTTTGGCACTTTAGTTTGATTTTTCTTTGTGATATAGGTAGTCTAATTGCGTTATCAAGTTGACGATTGTACTAATCATCGACCATTTCTCAACATCTGAGAAATTCCGCGGAAATGGCAAATTCCACGGCTCGGCTCGAAATTCCGCGACCCGCGGAAAACTGTGGGCTTTCCTTATCAGTGGTTTAGTACTTGCTTTGACTACTTCACGTCATCCTTTCCCTGTATTGGTTATCCTGCTTGGAAGTGGAGCCAGTGGCTTCTATCCCCTCAAATCTAGAACCCAAATCGGGCACAACTTCCCCCCAGTTTTGGGCTGAGGTCCCCCCAATTTCTGACTCAAGTTTTCCCCCTTCATTTTTGGCTTCTTTTTCTTCTAGGGAGAAAGTTTTGCTAAGGTTGTAGTTTGTCTAGTGAAAAATAGGAGGAAGTAAAAAAATAGGGGGAAGTTTTTTAAGCTGTAGTTTGTCCAGTGAAAAATAGGGGGAGTTTTGATCTCAAATCTTATCAAAACTCTCCCCCCTAATTTTCACTTGGCGCAAGCTGCGCCCACCAGGTATAGGGATAGAAGCCACTGAGTGGAGCTTTATCGTTTATTTGGGATTTGGCTTCTGTCTTCCCAACTGGCTTGGATCCCATGACTCAGCTTATAATCAGGGCTCTGATTCTGAAGTTTGCAGTACAGTTAAAAGCTTAGTCCACTGCACAGAATCAAACAAAATTAAATTAAGTTAAAAAGATGACGATGAAAAACCAAACACACTGAAGTAATGGATCATATTATTTCGGCCACTAAGTCTTTGCCGAAATGGTAACTGTTTTAGTAGCTGCAAATAAACTTTAAACATAATTGTGAGTGCAAGTGATAATATTCACGTTCTTATTTGCCCTCACATGTAATTCTTTGACATGATTGTCAACGTCCACAGTGACCGTGGGAATATTTTACAAACAAGTTCTGTAGTGTATGCTAAACATATGTAAGCAGTGTATCTGTCATACGATATGCAGTCTTACTTATTTTTGCTGTGTTCTCATTTATTTTGATTTTTGTGATACGTAACTTTTTCGCTTCATAAATGCCGTGTTTGCTGCTGGCCGACGTTCGTGTATATATGGCCTGGGCAGTGGGCATCGCTGTCGAGCGTGTTTATATGTATAGTGTGTTCATATTTTAGGCTGTTTTTAAGATATTCGACAGCCAAATCCGCGTGTTTGGACTGATGTTGATGACGATGTTGATGATTTGTTGCTGATGTGTCGCTTTGTGAATTTCAGATAAAATTTTCATTGTGTGTGATTGCAAAATGTGTTGATTATTATTATTCTCTGCAATTTCCACAAACTTCTATAATACAGTACAAGCCGGTAGCCTAAGGGCTGACTAGATATGCGTTGCTATACACTTTTGCAGACAAGTGAGCCAATATGAGCAACTGTGTTCGTCTGTGAAGGAATGTCCGCTGACTCCGCTTTTTAGGAAATTGGCATTTGCTCGTCCCACAATGTAAGAGTGAATTGCGATGAAATGGCTGGAGAATAGACCAAGACAACTAGCGAATGAAAACTGTTATAAGCTGTCGCGCGTCTCGTGAGCATTAGTTCAAATTACTTGTTTTTGCCACAAGATCTTCCGTCTGCCGATTGCTGCGAAACTTTCACACATGATGGAATTGGAAAGTGTGTTCGATTTTTGGGAAGTGTTTCATTTTATAATCCTGGACCGAATTGTTTTGAGGGGCCTTCCCCAAAAAATTCTGGGGCCCAGAACATGCAAACTTTGGCGCAATTTATTACTGGAAGGGATAAAGATATCCAAAATCGGACAACAACAACAGCAACAACTACTGCTACTGCTGCTGTTCAGATGGTGATAAGCTCTAAAAGCATGGCAATGTTCTGAACGGATCTGAGCCAAACGAACAGCATCTCTTCTGTTCTGTACTGCAGTTTGGCGTGTATTATTTTATTATTATTATATCATACTTCACACGGTAGTGTGGGTGTTGTAAGGACGACTTCAAAGTCTATGGGAAAAGGCAAACTTTGACCTTCAGCCAACCAAAAACCCCTAAACCGTCACCAAATTTGAATGGCGTGATTACGTCGTGGACGCCTACCACCAAAAAAATTTGGGCTCAATTCGCCCAGGGATTTTCGCTCCCCATAAGTTACAGTCGCATCACGTGAGTTTTGCTCAAATTACTCGTTTACTAAAGTAAAACTAACAAATAGCCCAGCCGTCGCTAGGATAGCCGACCGCACTGGTTATCAGTGACATTCACGGTAATCCAAGGTCAATAATTTTCATATAATTTGAAAGCCAATGTGCCACTTCCTATTAGTGACCAATGGCAACTTAGCCGTTTAGCCCGTCTATTCAACTCCGAATTTGAAAATGTTCCCATTGCACAACATCGCTGAAATGTTGCATGAAGACGATACTTTTCAGGGCTCTCACATGACGCAAGACATCATATCAGAAAATCCGGATGTAGACTGGAAAATTGTCGTGCAACAAGCCCAAGTTTACAATTTTGCGCTGTTCGCGCCGGTACTCCTAATCGTTTCAGTTTAACGCTTTATGACGTCAAAAATACAATGACGTCACATTTGCTGTACGCTCATACGAGTTTAGGAGAAATATGCGTTTTGCTGGTGTATAGATATTGAAAAGTTTTTTAGTCCAACGTATCGACTTGCAAAACTTTTTGTACGCCCCTCGTACGTGTAGACCTAAGCTTAAATGTCTCCAGTGCTTCGTGCAACAAAGACTATGATTTTAAGACACTGGCTGGAGCATCTAATGAAGCACATCGTTATTAAAAGTTTAAAAAAGAAATCTGAGCGAAACGAGACGCGCAACAGCCCGCAGCAGTGCATGTTCGCGGGCTATCTTGGTCTATCTCCAGCCATTGCATAGCAATTTACACAAGTGTGCGCCGCAGCCGAAAATCGCAAAAAAATCACCAAAACCCCGGATTTTGTTTAAGGTCGTTTAAGGTTATTAATGTTGATACCCTTTAAAACTTATCAGCAATTGCCAATTCTTGTTACTTTAAGCAGCAAGTCTGTGTTTATCTGCAACCGCTTTCACCCTAGATCAGCCAACAGCGGTAAAAAACGACTATTTAGGGGGTACCGCTCTGCGACGCCGAGTGCACGGGCCTCGTTGAACCTAGGGGATCGGAACTTGAACTGCTGAAATCTAAGTTTAATGCTGAAAATTTCAAAATTGTCAGCGACAAAAATGTAGTCCACGGGTCTCTATTTTTTGCCAATATAAAACTTATAGACATATTCGCTGACTGCATTGTGAGAAGGCGACAAACACGTGTACTGTGTGCCTATGTATCGAATCGTCCCTTGTATGCAAGAAGTGCACAAGTACAAAAAAATAAAAGTTGAGAAAATCAAAATCTAAAGTTTGCGCCTCGATTCTAATTTTTTATAGCCTCGCCATGTAAAATGTTGATACGTTATGAAAGTATGCTGTAGCCTATTGTGAATAACAGCGGGGTCCAAAGGCAGAACCTCCGTGGGAAGTCTAAGGCTTTCAAAATTCAAAAATCAAAATTCACTTAACTGAAACTCTGTTTTTTTTTGTTACACACATGTTTGACAATAAAGGCTTCCGTGTTCATCTGCATCTGGCTATGATTAGTGAACTTATAAGTTATAACTAGCGATCGATACAGTCTGTCCGTCGCCCAAAAGGAGGGAGAGTCGGCTCGGACCCCCTCTAAATCCAGCTCTGCATTATCAACAGCATACAGTACAAAACAGAATACAAATAGCAAATGACTTTACATCAACATGGAAATAACCACAAAGAATTGGGAGAACGTCATTAGGAATAACCATCATTTGCAGAATGCAAGTATAACACTACCTAAAGGCATTAAGTCCGACAATTTCCATAAAATTGAAAAAACCAATTTTTGAAAAAGGAACTAAGCCTTATTTGTAGCTAATACGACACTGTCCGGGTCCAGGACTTTGTTCCAAAGATTTGGCACCTTTTTTCACGGAGGCACCCGAAATTTTGGACCTGCGTTATAAAACTAAAAGTATTTCCGATCATGCTGCAAAATTTCGTGGCGATCGGTTGACGCAGCTCGGAGATACCTCGGCGAACTAAAAAAAATAAATAGCCTAAATAATAAAAAAGCAATAAAACATAAGTGCGCTCTATCGTTTCCGGGCGGACTAATAAGACAGGAATATGGCGACGGCGCATTGACGGTTGGCGTTTTCGCTCGTTAGAGCTGACCGCAGATACTCAGGTAATAGAGCAATTAAATCGTTCACTCTTGTCGTCGCCGAGACCGCCCACTCGCCTGAGCATCAGGGTCGCAGTAGAGAGCAGTAAATTACTGCAGCGCAGGGGCCACGGCGCGCGAGAAAGAGTCTGTGCTCCCCTCGCCGCCAAAAACGCGTATCGCGGCGCTCCAGTCGCACGGACAATTAACCGATAATTTGCGTTGAGCACGACTGCCAGGCTGATCTGCCACGCAGCCAAAAGTGAACGGAGAACTGAATATTGCCGATGTATTCAGTGAGATACCGGAGTGTCAAACCAGTGACCAGGCGGGGTACTGGGACTGGAGACGACATCAGCTTCTCGTCTCAAACAACCATTCCACCACCCTTCCATGATCCACCATATAAACATCGATCACCATCGAACCAGCATGCAATCATCTAGAGTACTCGTTGTAGGTGATAGTCTATGTCTGTTAAAGTAAACTTATGCGGCACTAGAAGTCTGAAATCTATCGGAAGATGAATGCAGATAGCTTCAGTGTGGTGCAGTCGGGGGTCGTTCTACAGGCGGCGGCAACGACCAGTTCGACGTCTGGTGGTGGCGGCAGACTGTCCCAGCAGTCAGCGGTCGGCTCGACGTCTCGCCGCAAGCGTGAACCTCTGCTGGGACTGATCGTGTCGGCGCTAAGGGAGGCGGGAGATCGCGGCCTCGTCCTGGCGTCCATCTACCGGTACGTGCTCGACCACAGTCCCGACTACGCCGACGCCGACAGCACCACGACGACGACCAACAACTCGGCAGCCTGGCGCAAGAACGTCCGTCACATTCTGTCTGTGCGCAACTTCTTTGTCAAGACGGCGGAGCTGAATCCAGACGGGCGCGGCAGGTTCTGGCGACTGGACGAGACCAAGTACGCAGAGTTCATCGTCGAACGCTCTGAACCGGCGCAGACACGTGACAGACGACCGGTAAGCTACATCGTTATTACCTATGATTCGGTCTTCTGTTTTGACATGGCGCGCTACAAACGCATACTTACTTACTGTATTGCATTATATTTGCTGTGATTTTATATCTTGTATGTATCGGGTGTTCCAAAAAAGCGAAACTCTGTGCTTAATTTGCGATACCTTTCGTAAATTGTATACCGATTTAACGATTTTAACCATTTTAGCCAACCGTACTTAAATAACGGTCGAGCTATTGGCATGGTTGTCGTTCGTCTGTCCGTCTGTAACGGATGTATTGTGGCTAAGCTTTAAGGTGTAGGGGAAAACTTTTTACACGAGTAATTAGCCATGTGCCTTAAACTCGGGCGTGCAGACTTTTAGCCATCTAGTGCAAGGGGAACATTTTCAAATTGGAGATAAAATACACGGGTGGTAAGAAATTCAATGGAAAACCGGCCATATCTCGGAAACGGTAAGAGATAAGGCCTATTACTATTAATCACTAATAGGAAGTGGCATACGCCCTTCCAGATTACACGAAAATCATTGACCTTGGATGACCTCGAATGGTTATAACGCATCATGATATGCCAATCCTGCGGTATTGTGACAAAATGATAAGTCGTGGGGGGTCGGCGATGGTACCGTCGGATAGGGCGGTGGCAACTTCCTAAAGGCTGCCATATACGTAACTATGTCTCTATCTGCAGCGGTTTGGCCGCGATTTTCGATGGAAAGTTTTAAGCTATAAATGGTTGTATCTCGGAAACGGTGAGAGATAGGCCCTAGGTTGGTATTGATCACTGATAGAAAGTCGGTTTCTAAACGACATGAAAATCACTGACCTTGGATGACCCTCAGGTCAGCATTGCAACCGGAACTGTATAGGCTGTAACGCGTCTTTTCTAAAAAGGCGTTTTTAGTGTGATAAAATTTTGCGAAATTTGCGTCCGATATTTTTACTGTTATTTACGACTGTAGTCGTTTATATCGCCTGGCAAGATGACCGCGTGTCATCGCGTGCGATGTGTGTTATGCTAGCGTTAATTGTAGCTTTCGAGACAGCTTTCCGTTAACACAGCGTGCATGGAACTGCGTCACCTGTGACAAATCATTTTTCTACGAGTGACTGGAAGTCGGATGCTGGGCTTCGGACGGTCGGCTTTTCCTAGCGATATCTGGGCTTCTTGTTTGTACTGTTACAACAAGATATCTATGACGCATAAAAGTTAAGTTACGTCTGCCACTTCCCTTTATTCTGTAATACCCTACTTCGCAAAACACAGTTAACACACACCAATATTGATGCTATATTTTCCAATGAGTAACGTTGTAAAATTTACTCAAAGAAACAATTTAATATATATTTCATACTTGTTCACATATTTGCAGCAATGCATTGTGACGGCATTATTACATCATAATGTGTTTATGCGTAATATTTTCCGTTTTAATGGTTTTACATGGCTTAGTATTCCTACGGGCATAACGAAGGACAATCGCTGTTTAATAACGGGTTTGCAAAAAAAGTGGAAGTTCAAAGGCCTAATGAAGGTGTTTCTGTTCTGAGCATGAGACAGTCGCTGTGGAGTATTATACCCCGTTTACACGATGAAGCTGGCTTGACGAGCTGGCTCGTCCAGCTAACACATAAAATTGTTCGATGTTTGCTCGATCGTTTAAACGGGGTATTAAGCATTTATTAAGTATTAACATAGGCTAACTGCTGATGTTGCCGACTAGCCATTGACAGTGATAGGCGGGCCTAAATCAAATATGCAGCATCAATATAAGGAGCAGCAGTGTGTGTGTTGTTTTGCTAGGTAGGGTAATTACAGAATAAAGGTGAAGTGGCTGACATAATGTTACTTTTATGCCTGATGGACTTTTTGATGTAACAGTAGTACAATGATTGGTTGAAATCGGTGCACATTTACGGAAGTTATTGCCACTATAAACAGAACACTATAAAAATAGGGATTTCGCGTTTTGGAACACTCTGCATAGTATCGGTGACGTTAGTGATGACGACGCGTATCTCGTGAATGCTCAAACCAAACAGTGCGGGTTAGAAGTTAATAATTCTAATAAATTTTAACGTTGTGAGCAATAAACAAAATATAAACCAACAACACATAAACGTAAACAAAAAGCTTAGCTAGCGCTTAGAAAACAGGGCGTCAACGTGGTGCATTCGTCTCGTCATAATGCCACTTTCGGGCATTTGGCTTTTTTTGGTTCAGTCTCATGTAGGATTTTTAGCAAAAATACATGACAACAGACGAAAGCATGGTCAGGTCAACGTTTAACCTTGAATGAACATTTTATGTCACTGGAAAACTGATAAAGCACTTCATGACGCTGCATAATAAGACTGGCAGCACTGGCTTTAACTCTAGTATGGCCGTTCAAGGTCATCCAAGGTCGTTGATTTTGGTAGCGATGAAAAGGGCCTATGTGGCTGTCTATTAGTGATTAATAGATATCTCTCTCGCACCATTTCTGAGAAACGGCGTGTTATTGGTTAAAAATCGCAAATTTGACTGTTAAAATTGTGCGTATAACGCTAAAGATTTCTTACGCAGGTTGTCTTGGCCTATCTCCAGCGATTTTGGTGCAGTTCGCAGTTGAAATATGCGTCGCAGCCCGAAATCTAAAATAATTTACTAAAATTTTCTATTTTGGAAGATCAAGGTTGTTTAAGGTCAGCGATGTTGGTACCTTCGGAAAGCTCGACAGCAGTGCGCGTTATAATAAGCACCAAGTCTGTGTCTATCTGCAACCGTTTTTGCTCTAAATGAGTTAACATCACATCTCACACGATAGTGTGAATGTTGTAAGGACGACCTTCAAAGTATACGGGAAAAGGCAAACTTTGACCCTCAGCTGACCTAAAACCCCTGAACCGATCGTCACCAAATTTGAATGGCGTGATTATGTCGTGGACGCCTACCACCAAAAAAAAATTTGGGCTCAATTCGCCCAGGGTTTCTGCTCCCCATATAGGTGAAATATACACCCCTCCTGTTCGAAATTTACTACACGTTTTTGGTTTCTGAACTCGGCTACAGGCGAGTCCGTTAGACCAATTTTTACGCTTAATAATGACGCGTTTCTGCACAAGGAAATGCCCTTTTATTGCTATAAAATAAAAATTTTATTTTTTATTTATTTATTCGAAAAATTCGAAAAAATTCTAATGGCGCCTATGGGAAAAATTTATAAATTCTTTAAACTGTCATAACTTCGGTTGTGTGCAAAATAGAGCCGTAATTTTTGGTTCTAAAATATGGTTTTCGGGAACGGCCTAATTAACGGTAACATTTATATTTACTCCCGGTTGACCCCCGTTGCCATGGCAACGAAATTTGGGATAAAATTGGCAATAACTCGGTTTGCGTAAGAGATTTTTGCGAGATTTTTGCGCTTATAGGGGGGTCTTCGAGGATGGGCCATCGAATGCTGCCAATTGCATTTTCCCCCCACCGATCCCCGTTGCCATGGCAACGAAATTCGGGACAAAATTGGCTATAACTCGGCTTGCGTAAAAAAATTTTGCGAGATTTTTGCGATTTGATTTACAAAACGTGTGATTTGATTTGATTTGAAATTTTATGATTTGATTTGAAAGTATAACTTGGCTTGCGTGAAAGAATTTTGCGAGATTTTTTGCACATATAGGAAGGTTTACGGGTATGGGCCATCGAATGCTGCCAATCGCAATTTCCAACGACCGACCCCCGTTGCCATGGCAACGAAATTTGAGACAAAATTGGCTATAGCTCGGCTTTTGTAAGAAATTTCTGCAAGATTTTTGCGCCTATAGGGGGATTATAAAGATGAGCCATCGAATGCTGCCAATCGTATTTTCCCCTGACCGACCATCGTTGCCATGGCAACGAAATTTGGGACAAAATTGGCTGTAACTCGGCTTGTGTAAGAAATTTTTGCAAAATTTTGGCGCCAATAGAAAGGTTTTCGTTGATGGGCCATCGAATGCTGCTAATAGCATTTTCCTTCGACCCTGCCCTCGTTGCCATGACTACGAAATTCGGGACAAAATTGGCTATAACTCGGCTTGTGTAAGAGATATCTGCGAGATTTTTTGCATCTGTGTTGGAGTTTTCGGAAATGGGCCATCATATTCTGCTAACTGATTTTTACCCCGACCGACCCTTGTTGCCATGGCAACAAAATTTAAGACAAAATGAGCTGTACCTCGGCTTGTACAACAAATATCACCAAAATCCTTGCATCTGACGGTGGTGCGGGCTGAGGGTTTGGCAATTAGATGACGTCAGTCGAAGTCTACCACAGTCAACCTTGATTTCCAGGTATAACGAGCAGCAGCGTAGTAAGAGCAGCAGCAGTAGTAGACACATCCAGTGTTTTGTACCTGACCGGAGGTATACTGCTCTGCCTTAAAAGGTAAAAGGTAAAGACACGGATCCTTATAGCGCTTTTTACATGCGTCGGGCCCATTCCCCGACTTTTTGCAATAAAACATCAAATATATGTGTAAAAAACTTACCAGTTTACAACTGTGTGTAAGGACGATGTGATGATATCAGTCTTCTAAAACAGCAAAAATCATTTGGGTAACCTTAGATGGGGCTATGCATATGACGACCTTACAAATTGACTTTGGTTGGTAATCACTAACATAGTCTAAAGCCTTCTTCATTTGATGTTATTTGTCGTATTAGGCCTACTTGCCCGATGTTTACTGATTAGCGTAGCAGCCGAAAATGTTTCTGTTAGCCTATGGCTTAGCTAATGGTAGGCCTAACAAGGAAGCGAAAATATGACCTTGTGCCGACACAATATTCAGCTAACCGCCCACTCATAGGCCTATGCATGCATACAAACTGTCCAACTGCACAGCACAACCCTAACCCTGACATTAGACACTTTAAGGCTGAAAGATGCTGTAGCAGCTAGGCCTACTGTGCCACGGAAAACATTTACATCAGTCTTGGATTTTTATGCCTTATTGCTTGAGTTATGAACGCGTGTAGAATGCACAGATAAGTGGCCGGATAATAAAGTGATGGGACATTGTTGATGTCTAATAAGAACGTGAACTTATCGGTGTGCTTGCCATTTATAGGCCTAACTGCATGTATGAATGATTCGGCTGTCGTCTTGGCCCTACATTCGTTGTTAGTGCACTCAATTTTAGCCTGAGTAGCCTATTATGGCAATGACCATCCGATGCAGCAGGCCTATAGTATTTTGGTCTTAAGTGAAAGCAATATGAGATCACCATATCGTCATTACGCAGACTTTTACATTAGTTAAGCTTATATTATACGCTTAGGCCTATCTGTTGTATTACGTTGCACATTTTGTGCAGTTCGGCCAAATCGGTAACCATTGGGCAAGTAGGCCTAATACGACAAATATCATCAAATGAAGAAGGCTTTAGACTATGTTAGTGATTACCAACCAAAGTCAGCTTGTAAGGACGCCATATGCATAGCCTCATTTATGGTTACCCAAATGATTTTTGCTGTTTTAGAGGACTGATATCATCACATCGTCCTTACACACAGCTGTAAACTGGTAAGTTCTTTTTTACATATATCAGTAAAATAACGATTTCTTATGGGGCACTGTCGGTCGAGTAGAGTTTTATTGACTAGTGGCACAAAATTTGGTCACAAAAATCTAAAAACTCTGCGCTTTCATGCGGTGAAACCTGGAATCTTTATCTTGCCTGGGCTTGGATCGTAGGGGTTGTGACAGACGGACAGACGGACGGACGGAGAAACAGAGCACTGTACGTGCTGCCGCGCGTCAAAAGTAACTGACGTTGATGATGATGATGATGATGATGGACGAATAAACTTTAGCGTGGCGTTAAGTCCTAAGACTACAAGGACATGTAACAATAAGCTTAAACAGTGAAGTCACGTAAAAGTAGTCAGTGCAATGAGACGTTGTTAGTCATGACTGTAAGACCAGGCAAAAAGTTTGCTTTACAGAGACGTTATCGATGCTGAGAAAATCTACGCGCTAAGATAAATATGTTAAATAGATAAGCCTGCTAGTTTATTATTATAAAACACAATTATACGTGAATTCTCGCTAATTTGAGTAAACAGTTGCACAGTAAGCGTCTTTCGCATTCACAGAGTAGCGCGGCGACACTTGACAGTTATAGAGTCGTTCAAATTTACAGTTTATGCCGCTGCGATTGACGTAGTATAATGCGCGATATTGCCACTGTAGATTGCATGTCTGTCCGTTTGTCTGTTTATGTGTATTGGGGCCACATCGATTGAGTTACTTAGAAAGTAATTCAACGTATAATTAGCACAATGTCATGTACATTCCTTAAATGAAGATGGTCATTTATTTTCTTGTTTTGCATTTTTACCCGTTTCAGGGTTTAATTCCTAATTCCTATTATTTTTCGTCTTTGTTTTGGTTTCTTCGCACGTGTAAGGGCCGGATATTGCATGTAAGTCGTGCGACAAGTTTTTTGCGTATTCGACGTGCTTTAGTCAGTTTATGAAACAGTTAACTTAGAACCGTTTTCAGATTCAACATTTATTAGCAGTAGCTACCTATTTCCTTTTATGTTTTTATTACTTTTTATGCTCATTTGTTTTTTGTGTGTTTTGCGGGCAGCTGCCAGTGTCCTTTGGGCATGTCTGTTAGCTAATACATTACAATGAGTGTATTGGATCACAATCGCTCGTTGTTTTGCGGGTGTTTCAGGCCGACGCAGCGCCATCTCGCGGAGGCGTTGACAACTACATGACGTCCGTACAAGCTCTGTCCAAGTTGGCGGATACCGACAGCAGCGTCATGACGTCACTTCCGGGGCTATCCGCGGGAACTCCGGCGCTGGCAGGGGCACCGTTCCAGTACCAACCGCAGACCACCGGTGGCGGCAGTTACCGGCAAGGTTGTCAGAGCCAGTCCGCGCTGTACGGCTACGGTCAGCACGGTCAAACCGCTGGAGGAGGGTACGGACTACCAGCGGCATACTGGCAGCAGCAGCAGCAGCAGCAGCAGAGTGACGGATGCTGGAACCACGTTAACGGATGTGCAAGTGCGAGCGCCGGTGATCAGCATCACGGGTGGTCTGCATATCCGACCTACCACCGAGTTCCACAGTACGTCAACGGATACAGCATGCGCCGACACGCTGGCGGGTCGTCGACCTCGTATCACGGTCGGTCTACCTTTCGCTACCACCCGTACGTTGCCGGCGCCGTCCACGCCAGCTACGGACCGGTCTCCGTCGATCAACGACCGGCTTATTACGTCTCGCAGACCTGCAACAACTCACCAGATGACGCTAGTGACAACGTCATTCACCAGGTGGCCGCTTACAACGTTCAACAGCCGTCATACGATGCAGCGTATCCGGATCCGCAGCCGGTCACGACGGCTTACAGCGATTACGCCGAGTATCAGGATATATCGTCTCTCAGTAATCTTCTAGCTGACTTCTAGTTACTTCGCCGTGCAGACTATGACTGCTGTACGACTGCTGTAAACTGTCTGACAAAAATGTTGGTTAGGCTATAGTCTAAAGTTGAGAACAATTATTTTGACGGCACTTAAATGAGTTATTCGAAGTTGCAGTGCGTTGTCTCGTAGAACTGTTAATAAAAACATTTAACGATTTCTAGTATTATACAATTTTGCCATTTATTGTATCGGACTGGTCATGTTAAATCTGTTTCGCTAATTTGACGACGTTGTGATATTTTGTAAATATTTATTTAGTCTCTAATAATTCGTAGTTGCGTAGTAGTGTAAAGTATTTTACACGACTCGCATTGTTTTATTTCGCTTCCATATTTGTACAAATTCATATTGTATGCTTTTATGTTACTGAATACACTGTGTCTCAGAAAAACATGCCACTTTTATTTTTAGGATAACTTTGGCAAATGTGGTCAGATTTTTATAATAGGTTAATTTTAGTTTTGCATTCAACAGTAAAATTGTGAAAGGTTGAAATGAATTTTTTAATTGGTAAAATTTATAAAAATTAATATTTTATAAAGTGGTGTAGCGGTGCCTAAGATATGACTGAATTTTTTTCATGATTATTTATTACAGGTTTTTTGCTAAACGTGCAAATATTTGTTTTAATTATTGAGTATTTTTTCAATATTATGCTCGAGAGTCAGGTGGCTAGTTTATCATTTATCGTGTATTTCTAGTATGACACAGAGCGACAGAGCGATACGGTTTTTCTGCAACATATAAACCTATAATCCTACGTTCACTGCAACATAAATCTAATGTAATGACAAATGCTACACTGGCTTAAGGAGGCTATACATATACGTCTTCGAGTTGTCGTACACAGTATGCCTTTTAGCGTTTTTGTCGTTGAAATCCGCCGCCATTATTTATATGCAAAAAAATCCGCAGAGTTCGAATTTTGTGCAACAATAAGATATAAGTTACTGACGACAAAAAGTAGCGCAAGAAAACGAAAAAATAACAGGAAAAGAATAATTGAAAGAAAGTTTGCCTATCACATAAAAAAACTGTTTTCTACATACTTAGAGTTGATTGGCTAAACTAAGCCTAACAACCAGTAGTTTTCATTTATTTCTTATATCACAGACTGTTACAATGCAAAAATAATACAAAATACTAAACAGTATTTCAAAAGACAGAAAAAAGGACAACGGCGCTTATAACTACCCATATATGCCATAAATGAAAGCACAGAGACTAATCATGAACACTTCTGTAAATGATCTGCTAATAATATATGTACAAGAGCACACACAAGGAAACAAGAATAGAAATAACAAGTAATTTGAGCAAAGCTCATGAGACGCGCGACAGCCTAGCAGTTCCTGTTCGCAAGTTATCTTGGTCTATCTCCATCCATTTCGTCGCAATTCACTTTTGAAATCTGCATGCGCCGCAGCTACAAATTGCAAAAAACACTAAAACCACGTATTTTGGGGATTCAAGGTCATTCAAGGTGATTGATGTTGATTCTAGTAAAAAGCTTGTCACTATTGCTTGTTATGATAACAGCATGTCTGTGCCTATCTGCAACCGTTTTTACTCTACACCAGCCAATAGTGGTAACTGGAGGGTAGCCGTCTTTGACGCAAACCTGCGCAGGCCTCGTTGAACCTAAGGGGTCGGGACTTGGACAGCTAAAATTTACGTTCAATGCTGAAAATTACATACGCAGGTTGATTTGGTCTCTCTCCAGCCATTTTTCGTCGCAATTCACTGTTGAAATGTGCGCTGCAGCCACAAATTGCGACAAATTCAACAAAACCCCTTTTTGGGGGTGTAAGGTCGTTTAAGGTCATCGATGTTGACCATTCTAAATAGCCTGTCACTAGTGCTTGTTATGATATGCAACAAGTCTGTACCTACCTGCAACCGTTTTCACACTATAAAAGCCTATAGTGGCAAAATAACGTCTTTTTAGATGAGGTACCCTCTTTGACGCCTTCGTTCGAGGGGAATCCTCTCACCCAGAGGCAGTAAATTTTGTCACGATAAACTAGAGTTCTTGGGGCATCCCCACAGTGAAGATCTCGTGGTCCTATCTTGTGTCGTTTTGACACAATACCACAGTGTGACGGAGGGACGGACGGACAGACGGACACCTCGATGATGGCTAAGACGAGCTCAGCACTCCGTGCTGTCGGGCGTAAAAATCAACGCAACTAGAAATTCTGAACGCACAGTAGCCTAATTGGTAGGCCCTAAAGCGTCTACAGATCTTCTAAAACTATGCAATGAGCTCAAAAAATCCAAAGAGTGGGAACAGCGATTGCAACGATTAAAATTTACACATTCGCTAACGAAAGAAGAGTTTGTCGAGAAGATAAAATTATACTAAAGTGTTTGAAAGGATGACCTCTGATGCGAGTTGTAGCCAACGCAGAGAATTCGTCAATGTTAACGACGTGTATCGATAAGCCACACATAATTTTATAACGTAGCGCTTTGCGTCTGCGATCGATGAATATTAGCAGTTTTGTGCGTTTGTGTATAAAGTCTTGCTAGATAGGGTTGCAGTCGTCCAACAGACTACACACATCGAGACGTGATGTCACTGAATGATGCATTATTCCGTAAGGACTTGAATCACGTGACATTGAGAGCCCATGTCCCCACCACACACACGCTGATTTAGGCCTATGCAGATTTCTGCTGCCGTCTTTACATCATCATCAGCAACAACAAATTATTGCTACCTGTGACGCCGACTTATGTTTTTATCGTAATCTCCGAAACGTACAAAAACCTTAACACACACACACATCTGAAGTCACGTGATGATAATAGTCTTTTATGTTCGGTTGACTAGACGGAAGCAAAAGGCAGTACGCTGTACCTTTGTCCTTGTACAGCAACTATCTGTTCGTTATTTTGAAACTAAATAATTTGTTACAAGGTATTTCGCTCGGAAATCCATTTTAACGCACCTTAAAAACCATAACATTAGTCAGAACATTATTATTATAAGCTTAAGTTAATTTTCACGCAAACGTAACAGCGTATGGCTGATAATACGAACGGCACAATCCATTTTTATTTCAATTCAGTTTGCAACATTTTCGTTGAGACTTTTCTGCGAAAATACTGCAAATCTCTGAGGAAATAGCGAAATTGTTACGTGACCGTTTAGCAACGAGGGTGCACCATGCAAGCGGAATTCGGCACGAGTGCATCCATGCATCATTTAGGCGGGAAGTACAGATCACGCTGCCGCTGCCCGCCAACGTTGATAAGTGTATCAGGATGAGAAAACGCTGTTGACTACCATGCCGGTGTCCCATTATAGAATCGCCCCTCTTCCAGAAAATCCGACCCGCCCTGCGGCCGCCCGTGCAGGACGGATTTTTGCCGGTAAATCGTCGGCCGGTGGGAGACATTTCTGTTGGCGATTTCATAATGGGAGGCTTTTTATAAGGCCGGCGATATATAATCGTATCTTGTAAATTTGTTTATTTTTGTTTATTTTTGTTTATTTTTGTTTTTATTTTGGTTTCAGTTCTGAGTGTGTTTTGTGTCCTTTTCTTTTATTTTCTTTTTACGCGTGTATAATGTGTTGCTGCTGCCTGTATGGCGAAATATATATATACAACTTTATTCGTCAGAACACTGACAGCACAAAAGAAAATACAAGATAATAGAAAAAATAAACAACTTAACTAAAAACAAACTAATAACTGACATTGTTCTCAATAGCCAACAGTTCTTTCATTGCCACATCCTTAAACACGTTACACAACACATTATCTGACACGATGAACTTACTCAAAAATTTACACTTTCTGTTTGCCACTGAAATAAAGATATATGCTCGTATATATTTATTTATTCATATAATAAGGGGAGACATATCAAATGCGTGATTATCTCTCCCGGGGCGGATTTTTCATGGGAAGACATTTTAATGTGACACCGGCACCGACGATCATCGGGTCGACGCAGTCTCAATATAGCGGCGTCATGCGACTACGATTTCTTTAGCAATTCACATTCGGCATTGTGACCGGAGAATGATGACCGATGCGGACATCAGCATCAGCAACAACAGCAGCATCAGCAGCAGCAGTATCAGTGGCGCTGGCAAAACATCGCCGTCCCTCGCTGGGTTGCTGTAAATCGCGGTTTGTCGATCCTTGGTCGTCGACGCCTATAAAACGAAGCCAATGCGGGCGCGTCGCAAACATTATACCCCGTTTACACGATCGAGCAAACATCGAGCTGGCTCGTCCAGCTAACGTATAGCCAGCTCGTCTAGTCAGCTTAATCGTGTAAACGGGGTATTAGGTTTAGGCCTATATACACGTCGACCTGAGTCGCTGTGGCGATTGTTCTCACATCCTAGCACGGACTTCTCGCGACCCGATTCTCCGTTAGTGCGACCAATAACGGCTCTGCACACGCTAATATAGGTAAGTTTATCTGTCTTGTCATATATCTGGTATCAATCAAATTAAATCAATCAAATCGAGTTTAGGCTATGTGTGGCAGCAAAAATGAAGAAATTGGAAAATAAAGTACAGGCGTTTGGAATGATGGCAGAGTGTCACGGGACCATGCGATAAAGACCAAACACATTTGACTAGACAAGAATAAGCAATTAAGTCGTATTATTTTAACGGCGGAAAAATACTGCTAGATTCCACCACATGTAATAGCCTAATAGGTAATAAAATACACAGTACCGTTCTATAAGTAAAACGTGAACTTATGTAGCGCATCAAGGCCAAAACGCGTTGCATACTTTAAAAAGACATGGCGTGAACAGGATCATGCAGACGTCTCGGCAGTGAAAGCCGTTAATTAAAAGTTGGTTAAAACACGACGGTGATAAAAACAACACAGGCAATGTACGCTAATGTAGTGGTTTAAGATAAGCAAAAACTGCCAAACGAAAAATGTATAACATTTCGTTCTGGTGATTGTTTGTAAATAAATTGATGCATTTTGATGTCGACCAGCATATTGAGATATCAAATAAACATGCTATGTTACAGTTATATACATAACACGAGCTGAGACCATGCAGAAACAATCTGGAAAACGATGTCACAGTGGAATAGATGTCAACAGAACGTAGACCAAAGGCCAACTGCGCAGAAGATGGATAAGGACGTTATTGACTCGCATGATCTTGGGCATTAGGATCAACGAAGTTGCTGGATTAATGCAAACCAGAGAGCAGAGCATGGAAAAAGTGTGTTCGTCATGCGCTGACCTGCATGACCTGACCCAATTTCCCGTAACAACTAAACTTGCAAGGACGCCTCTATGCTTTACAATCACTACAGTGTTTGAAATTAACATTTCCTTCATCCGCAGAAGTTCAAAAAATATTATTTTGGTTGCTCGGTAATCTGATTACATTAAGCAGCAATCAGATTATTATTATATGCCTTAGATTGGGCCACTGGCTGACACTGTGCAGTTTAAATATGCACGTACTTACTTACTTACTTACTGTTTGAACTTAATAATGAAACAACCGTTTTATCATACACTGTATAGACAAAGATTAGAGCGAGTATGGATAAGCTATGTGCTGTATACACAACTACTGCGATTTACTGCAAAATACAAAGTATCTGCGACGGTCTTTCAGTTTAAGATAAGATCCAAGTTATAATTTATGAACTTTTTTCTAGTTTGTTGCCAAATGCGTTTTTTTCAGGTCCAGAATGTCCCAAACACCAGCAAACCTCATTGCAGGAGCTTACAGCGCTCCGCAGACCGCTAGGGAGACGCTAAAAAGAAAGAAAAAGGGTGAAAAGAGGGGAACGGGAAAAGCTGGCGAGAGGTTTCTGTGTATAGACGTAGACACTGTTGGCATTGTTGACACTGCTACATAAGAAAGGCAGTGCTATGGAATGCAGCAACTACAGAACGATTGCCTTGACAAGCCATCTCGGCAAAGTGCTAATGATGATCCTAACAGAAAGACTGAGGTCACAGATAGA
>Ga0056128_1003604_pt1 | contig 19115 bp, 8 predicted proteins | sample WorMetLIZISLAND2_FD_71113 | JGI IMG/M metagenome (GOLD analysis project Ga0056128, IMG submission 71113) | Marine gutless worms symbiont microbial communities from Max Planck institute for Marine Microbiology, Germany - Olavius geniculatus... ... | reverse complement strand
TGTGGGGCAACCCTGCAGGAGTTAAGCCACGCTGCCCTAGATAGGCAGCGGTGGGCAGCGATAGTAACAATGGCGTCAGACACCAACGGGCATTGAGCCCACGGTTGTCAATGATGATGATGATGATGTGTACCGATATTCCTTCTTCGCCATCTTTGACTTTGTCCATGTCTGAGAAATTGGGCAGCAAAATAAAAATTTTGAACATCCATTATCTCCAAAGTTAAATTTTCATTGAACGTTAAGTGATGGTTAGCTAATTACAACTAAACAATGGCAAAAACTGGCCCTTATTCTCACTGATAACAGTGCACAAAATTGACTAATGAGAAACATGGTCTCGATGATTTGGTCTGCAGTGATTTTAACTCCCAATCCCATATTTACAAGGCACCAACAGCATAAAATTCTATCATTTTTTGTGTACAACTATTTATGTGTATTTTCATGTATTTCTGTATGTGTACTGCATGTATGATTTCATAATAAATACAAATAAAAAAGCAGTTTAAAGTAATTTGGTAACAAGCAAAATCACTCTTGCCAGTCCACACAACCCCTTGTTTCTATTTGCTATGTGGCAGCAGCAATCTGCAAGTGCATTAGCGTAAGTTTAAATTGGGGGTTCAACGCCTAAATGTCTTTTCCTTCTGAAAGGTAAGGAACGCCACCCCCCATCCAACACAATGTGAAAAATTTGCTTGCACTAAAACAATTAAAATTGCCTAAAAATTACTGAAAAAAGATTAACTCACTGATGATGCATGACGTGCTTCGTCCATCTCACACCAAGTTGCCAGCGTAAGACTCAGATGAAAGAATATCGCACTTTAGCCAGCGACAACAACATGCAATGAAACAAAAAAATTCACACAAAATTTGTAACTAGATATGCCACAAATTCTCAACTTCTGCTGCCAGATATGTTCTAAACTATCAACAATAACCTGTTAATCTAATATACCCTTTAAAATTCCCAACTAAAAAACTTAAAAACAGTTAGTTGTGAAAAAGTCATACACTTAAGAACATAGTCCAATATTTTTCATACAACACTCAAAAAATAATCATTAGATTGCCATTTACGACAATCATTCGCGAATGCTGCAGCTTTAGGTGTTCGTATTTTTGCAAATTAACATTGTTAGTTATTGACCAATGCAACAAATGCTCATTATCAGAAATAGACGATTTTTTGTTACAATTATGAATAACGAAACTGTACAACTAATAAAACAAGACAGAAACAAAACAAATGTGAGTAACTCACTAGCTGTCATGCTCAATGTACTCGGCATCGAACAGATAACTGAGCGTCTTACTAGACACAACACACACGCATGACATGTACAGGGTGGGCCAATAAAAATGCCATTTTACTTTTGTCCATATCTTCACCAGTTAATCACATTATTGCAAATTGTCCGCAGAGTGTGCAAGCAAAAGAACTTTGAAAATCGATCAAAGATATAGACAAAAGTAAAGTGGCACCTTTCTATGGCCCATGGTGTATATCTGTCAGAATAACCACCAACAGTTAATTTTTGACTACAGAAATGATTCAACTACAACCAGCAGATTTTGAATCTAACAAAATGCATTCATTTTAGTGACTTACCAACTATCTCCGTCCATTTTGTTGCAATTCACTCTTGAAATGTGTGTCACAGCCCGAAATCGCAAAAAAAAATTCACTAAAACATCCTATTTTGGGGGTTCAAGGACATTCAAGGTCATCTATGGTGACATCCCTAAAAAGCTCGTCGCAAGTGCTTGTTACTATATGCAGCATGTCTGTGCCTATCTGCAACCATTTCCACGCTAGGCATGCCAATAACGATAAAATAACATCTTTTATAGAGGGTGCCCCTCTTTCACGCCCTCATTCCAGGGGAACCCCCTCACCCAGCATTATAAAATTTTGTCACGAAATACTAGAAACTATAAGCTATCATAAGGAAAAAACCAGAAATCTCTATCTCACATAGGCTCAAAACGGTATCGGGTTGTGACAGACAGACAGACAGAATTACCCCAACTAATATGCTAGCTCTCACGCATAAAAATTAATGATACGTGGAATACTGTGGTTTTTAGTGGGCTAACTATTGTTGAAAAATCTGGCCTTTTTGAGGCTATTTGGCCACAAATTAAGCTGCATTTGACCTCAAGTACATGAAATCACATTTCCGAACACGGCCGAAGCTGTGAAAAAACAAAAGTACTTTAAACCTTATTTTTTAAGTATTAAGATTATTAGCAAAAAGAAGTTTAATGAATATTGACAAATTAGCATCTGATAAAGCTAATAAGTGCTTTACAACAACTGCATAAATCGATGTGACTTAACCTTTAAGAATGAAATAGTATCAATTTGGCCAAATGTGTTGGTGCCGATCTGATCAATACTTACAAGCCGTAAAGTACAAGAAATCAGAGCTAATGCTCATGAGACACGCGAGAGCCTATAGCAGTTCCTGCTCGCAAGTAATCTTGGTCTATCTCCATCCAATTCGTTGCAATTCACTCTTCTGCAGCCAAAAATTTCCAAAAAATCACTAAAAACCCCAATTTTAAGGTTCAAGGTCAATCAAAGTTATCAATGTTGACAATCCTAAAAACTCGTCGCCAGTGTTTGTTAAGTTAAGCAGCATGTCTGTGCCTTTCTGCAACCATTTTCACGTTAGACAAGCCGACAGCGGATAAATAACCACTTTTTAGAGGGGTACCCCTCTTTGACACCCGCATGCGCAAACCTCTTTGAACCTAAAGGGTCCGGACTTGAACTGCTAAAATCTACATTCAATGCTGAAAATTTCATGTGCAGGTTGTCTTGGTCTATCTCCAGCCATTTCGGCGCAATTCACTCTTAAAATGCGTATCGCAGCTCAAAAAAAAATCGCGAAAAATTTACTAAAACTCCCTATTTTGGGGGTTCAAGGTCATTCAAGGTCATCGATGTTGACATTCCTAAGAAGCTCGTCACCAGTGCTTATGATAAGCAGTATGTTTGTGCCTATCTGCAACCATTTTCACATTAGACAAGCTAATAACAGTAGAATAATGCTTTTTAAGGGGAGTGCCCCTCTTTCTCCCCTTGTTCAGAGGGACCCCCTCACCCAGCGGCATGAAATTTTGTCATGAAATACTAGAGACATAAAACTATCATACGGTGAAAACCTGAAGTCTCTATCTCACCTGGGCTTGGAACGGTACCGGGATGTGACAGACGGACACAAGACATAGGACACCAAGACAGAATTACCACAGCTAATACACGCTATAGCTAGCTATGCTATGCTAGCTCTCGCGCATAAAAAGTGATACAAACCTGAGCGACTGAGCCGATTCATCTGAGTTCTGCCATGCAACGCGATCACAGTGAACGACCCAGACTATCACTGCGAGAACATCGTGCAAACCCTGTACACCCATACAACCAATACATCCATCGTGTCAAGACAAAACTGGGAATGACAATACTGCGAAACAGTGATATAGGCTTAAGTTTAGAAAATAAGGTTAAGAATAGGGTTAAAGATAAGGTTAGTGAGTAAAGTTCGAGATAGGGCCAGGGTAAAGGGTTAGAGATTAGGGTTAGAAATAGGGATAGGATTAGAACAGAGTTAGGGTTAGTAATTATGGATTAGTAATAAGAGATAGGGTTAGAATTAGGCTTAGGGTTCGTGTAGTGAGGTACTTTTGATGTTCCCAATTTTGTCGATCTCAGTTATGACAGAAAACCTACACCCATACATTGCATTGTAGGGACAGTAGAAAATCACCGCAAAAAATGGCAAAAAAAGATGGTAAACTTTGGTGAAAATTGCAAAATTCACGGCAAAATCACAGCAAAAAAACACATCAAATCATGCACCCGAAGACCATTATGCAGTGTATAAAACTCAACATTGACGACCATCAACACATACATGGAAGGTTTTCGTCTGTGAAATTCTGTCGCTGCGGTGCATTGAAATACATATTTTTATACATATTTTTATGACGACGTCACGCTCACATATTGAGCCACAAAGTAACAAAGCATACAGACTTTGGTATTAGAGGAAAGAATAAACATTTTTGCATTAAAATCACATGATAAACCTTAACTATGCTGACTAAAAACAAAACATTATTGCAAAACAGGCAAAATCACAGCATTTTGTTTAACAACATGGCAAAACATGGCATTTCGGCAAAATCACAGCATTTGACGAGAATCATGATGTCCGTGATTTCCGCATTTCCGTGATTTTCTATTATCCCTAACTGTACGGTGAATAACCCAGACAACCAGCAGATTGTGCAAACTCCGACAGTTAACAACGAAGACAAATATGAAACAACAAAACCTACAACTTATGTGCAGATATTTGCAAGATCCTCGTACAAAAATGGCAACTTCTTGTGATAATTGCTCTTCTTGTCACAGCATCAGCAGTACCAGAACCAGCGTTGAAAAACCGTTGAAACTAAAAATTTTGGGCAAAACCCAACGTGAGTCCACCTGGTGCCCTAAGTCCAATTAGTGGAAAATTTAGGGGGCTGCAGTTCCCCTCGCAGAAAGTCACGTATTCAAAAGCATTAGCACTCGCAGAATGTGCATTGTCAACTTAGGGTGGGTCAACATTCTGTGCCTATAACTTCTTTGTTTGTGGACCAAAGTTCATCAAATTGTTTTGCTGAACCCCAAAATGATCGCTGTCAATCAAGTTTGTTTCCAGTTTTCAATATCTCAACTGGTTCCTGAGATATTCGCGGTAAAAGTCAAAAGTTGCCCTAAATCGTGCTGAATATTGCATGTTTTTGCTCTCCCAAATTTTAAGGGGGCAGTGCCCTCCAAAAACTGTACATAAGTGACAATGCCCACCAAGCAGCACGTCATGTGGCAAGTTTCGGTGTTTTACTCCTGTTACCCGCAAAGTTATAGGCACTAATTCATTAAAATTTATGCCAATTTTTGATCCCCACTGTAAAAAATTGTAAGAGGGACCACTGTCCCTGGTGGGGTGTGCGCTAGCAAGACTTGGTCATTCTCTAGTGCGTGGAAAAATTTGGGTGCGCAGCAACACCTAGGGGGCCAAAATATGGTCTTCCAAAGAAAGCACTTTGGGTGGGTACAATTTGACCATCAGATCTCCGTGGTTACTGGACTTTTTTTGCTGAACGCAGGAAAACCACAGTCGATCACGTACTTGTCCAACTTTGAATATCTGTATCCATTCCAGAGATATTCGCTGCCAAAGTTTGAAGTCGTCTGAAATTTGGCCAAATTTTGCATGTTTTGGCCTCCAAAATTTTTTGGGGGAGGACCCCCGAAACTTTAGATCTGCATTATAAAATTCAGCCTATTACTGATCATGAAACAAAATTTCGCGCCGATCGGCCAACAAAGCTTGGAGATCTCGCGATGAAATAAACATCTGCAGTAAAACATAAGTCCACTCCGAAAACTATCATCTCCGGTCAGACTAAAAAAGTGGCTCTTACGGGGTTTTAAATTTTTTGGCTGAGAATAGCCTCAAGCTGCTGGGCTTTGGGGTTATCAGTTACTGAGCTGGGCTGGCTCTCGTCATTGACCATCATGGACTCCGTTTGCACCAGTATGCCGATGACACGCGAGTCTACATCAGCACACCCGCCGGTGACACTGAGGCTGCCGTCCGACGTCTTTCTGCATGTCTAATCAACATCGAGGCATGGCTGAAGGCCAGATGACTTCAACTAAACCCCACCAAGACCCAGGTGATGTGGTTAGGATCTCTGCAGCAACTGGCGAAAGTCAACATTTTGGAGAGTTCGGTGGTGTCAGCACGTATCAGCGTCTCAGAGACCGGTGCTAAAAAAGCTGCACTGGCTTTCGATTCGGCGTCAGGTGGACTTCAAGATGGCCACTCTGGTCTACTTGACACTGTTCGGCATGGCTGCAGCATACCTGGCCGCCGACTGTCAGCTAGTCTCTGACGAAGGTCATGGTCAGCTGCGTTCTGCCAACTCAAGGACATGAGTCGTCAGAAAGATCTGTAGCAGCTATGGAGACAGATGCTTTGCTGCTGCAGGTCTGAGGCTGTGGAACAGTCTGCCAGCTCATCTGAGACAAACTGACATTAACTTTGAACAGCTCAAGCGGCTGCTTAAGACATTTTTGTTCAGTTGCTGAAAGCACGGCGCACTGTGGCTAACTGTTAAATTGTGCCGCGTTAGTCATCCTACTTACTTACTTACTCAATAAATTGAGTACTGCTGTATACTATCCATATATAATAAATGCAAAAAATAGTATATTCGTAGATTTAAAAGTTGTAAAAACTTAACTGCAACAAAATTCTTCATTAGGAGTGAAGCAAGGAGCAAAGATGTGATCAAGTTTGAGATGGGTTTTTTGATGCCATGACACAAAAAAAAATCCAACTGTTTTTCTCCAGCATGTCCAATTGTCCATGGGTGTTTTAACCTGAAACAGAACACTGAAAAAATAAAAAATGCAAAAAAGGAGTAATTAAAATATCTACACAAAGAATGATACAGAAAACAACCAGCAAAACCCGATGTTGACAATGAATAACTGTCATTTTGGTGAATAAATACCTGATAGTAACCAATTCTGTAATTGTCTTTTGCGCAGCAGTACAGAATGTTCGCCATCATCTTCTGGACTGACTTTGTGTGAAAAAATGCATGCATTGATTCATCCGGGTAATATCTGCAACGAATGCCAAATTACATAGTACTTCATTCGCAGTACAAATTACTGCAATTCACTGAATTACAGAATAAAAATGCATGACAGATTCGATGGTTTCCTGATTACATTTACTTTCTTACTTTGGCAACCAGATTACATTCCAGATGGTCAACTAAACAGGACAGATTTTTTACACAAATTTTTATCTTAACGCAATATGATTTGACCTAAAATCAATACTATCAGCAATCCCCAGAAGATCACCCTTCAGACTGTGACTGATACAAATTCACAGTTATTGCTGCATGAATAAAAAAAACTATAACATACTTCTAAAAAAGTGACTCTTTCTTTAGTAAAAAAAGAGATTGTAATCAGTAATATTTTTTTTTACTTTTTTGTGTGACTTACAATGCCAACCATACTAAAAAGCATCGTGTCATAACCTTACCATATGTATCAGAGATACATGCAGCTTCATCTCATACCGCAAAGTGCTTCTTCCTAGACCTCTCAGCCACGTCACCGACCCGTTTTCGTCTGGCTGCAGTAAAATTCGGCTAGCGAGCTTGCGTGAGTTGGCGTGCCATGGAAAATTCGGCTGGCGGCAGCGCCAACATTTTCTTGCGGCGGCGGCGCGAGTCGACGCCACTCAGTCAACAGACAAATAAACGCTAACTAAGTGTTGTAGTAGGCCTACTTTTAATATTGATGCACGACTACAAATAAAAAGTGCTCACACTGCAACAGTACTTCTGAACGTTTATTCTTGTGAACGGCCGGCGTATTTGACTTTGTGCAGTGTAAATTTTAGGTTTTAGTACATGTGTAGCAAAAGCTTGAACATTTCATTTGTATTCTGGCGATGTCTTGTTAATAACGGACATGCGTTGGAAGTAGTGCCTACCATGCCAGTGATTGGATAGTATGCTATCAAAAGTACAGATGTAAATGTACCAGAAAAAATTTTTTTTAAAAAGTTACAAAATGTAAAAAACGTGACAGGAAAAACATTTTATAAGTTGAATAAAAAACGTTGGTCATAATTTGCTCAACCTCTTGCCCAATGCCTAATGATATAGGTGAATTATACCTGAAACTATTGTTTAGAGAGAGGGAGAACATTATTTAACTTCAATTCAACCAAATGGTCATATGACTACAGCACTATAATAACTAAATAAACTACAATTATTATGATATTAATTCATTTCTGTGGTTTCAAAACTGCTTCACTTTTTTTGGATTTTCAATGCACATTATTTTAAATAAAAACATTGAAAAAAACGTTACAAATCGTAAAAACGTGCCAATAGCCCCTATCAAAAAAAACGTGTTTAACGTTCACAGTCGACCGTACTTAAGTAACGATCGAACTTATGGTACGGTTGTTATCTGTCTGTCTGTCTGTAACAGATGTAAGCCTTAGGTCATGGAAGAAAACTTTTTACTGGAATAATGAGCCCTGTGGCTTAGACCTAGGTAGGCCTAGGCAAAATTTCAGTGATCTAGTGCAAGGGGAACATTATCAAATTCAGGATTGATTGGATGAGAGGGTATGAAAAATGTGTGTTTTCCAACGGAAAACTGGCCATATCTCAGAAATGGTGAAAGATACGACCAAGGTTACTATTAATCATTAATAAGAAGTGGCATACGCCCTTTCAGATGAAATTAAAATCATCGACATTGGATGACCTTGAAGGTCACTGACAACCAGTACGGTCGACTATCGTAGGAACAGCAACTTCTACAATCAAAAGTATCACCTGATCTGTAATAAGCCTACTTGATGTAAAGATGTGTTGCAACCCACGACATTAGTTTATTAAAAACACGTTTCAATACAGTGTGTACGGACTACGGAGTCCGTAGTTTGGGGTAATCAAAACTCAGACAAATTATTAACTTGACGACTAGGCATACAATCACTGCAAGCCGTGGCTCACTGTAAAAAAATTCAACGGCGGCAGTACCCAATAATTTCGGCTGGCTTAGCAGCGCGCTGTCTGTTTTTCGGCTGGCAATGGCGCCAGACTATTCCGGCTGGCAGAGGCGGCACGAGTCGGCGGCTGAGGGGTCTACTTCTTACAGCGACAGGAAAGTCTAACACCAATGTCTTACAACTGACGACGTTGTGGTCTAGCCGACCAATAAAACTGATCAACTAAACTGGTGAATCGTGTCACGTAGTTTATTTTATCGACTGCATAATGTCGATTTAACTTGTACACCAAAATGATGGCAACAGGAGATGAGCATTGTGTGACAACTGATTATGAGCCAAAGTTGACAGCCACTGCTAAGAATGGCTTGCAGAAAAACTCTACAGTATAAAAAACATTCTCACAGCACCAACGTATTAATGAATGAATTTGGAATTAGTACGATAAAAAAAACTAATGTCATACATTACACGTCGATCAGATTTGAATGCATAGACACAGTGACAGAAATACAACACTGGGTAACTTACAGTCGCTCGACATCTTTCTTAATGAGTTGACGTACTGACTTGTCCTTCAGGTACTGAGTCCATGCAGGCTGACATACAGTCAACATACACACCACATTACGCTATTCTTTATAGAAAGCCATGGTATCACAAACACAAGATGTTCTTCAAATCCTATTGTATGGAACTGACGCATGGACCCTATTGGCAGACGACAGATGCAGATTACAATCCTTCCATATGTCATGCCAACGCCAGATACTGGGTGTGAAGTGGCAGGACCATGTCAAGAACATCGACATAGCCGACAGAACCGGTCTGCCAAACACTGCAGAGATAATCAGCAAGAGGCGCCAAGCACTGTTTGGTCACGTTGTTAGACTGGATGCCACCACACCTGCACACCAAGCGTTATGTCAGGTCATTGCAATAAAAGGCGGACAGAGTCTGGGGATGAACTGGAAAAAACCTCCTGGGCATCCTCGAAAAACCTGGGTACAGCAGATCGGCAACGAAACACCGGCCAGCTGGAGACAGATGTGGCAGAGTGCAGATAAACGTGGACATCGTGGGGAGTCGCCGCAACGGACCTCTGTTGTCTACGCATCATGATAATGATGATGACTAATGAGCACAGAAACATCTGGGCGCCACTGTTTGGGCAATATGCTTTTTGGATGGCATGTCATTAAAATGAATCTGCATATCATTAAAGTTAAAATCGTAATCATAAGTTGGTAAATATGACTTTCATTGGCTCTGTAATAATAACTTCCTGCTGCAGTTAGTAGTCATTGGTGTCGTTCATCATCACATGATGTCACTGTATGTCATCGTCATGCATTGTCGTCACGCATCGCATCATGCGTTGCTTCTTCATCGACGTCTTGCTTCTTCATCTTCGTCGCGATCATGTTTCTTCGTCATGCATTGCACATTGTCGTACATTGTTGTGCATTGTCATCATCATATGTCGTCGTCGCGCAACAACATCAACATCATCGTATGTCGTCTTCGTGCTTTGTCGTCGCACTTTGTCGTGCGTTGTTGAGCGCTGTCGTCGTCGTATGTCATCGTACACTATCGTCATCAAGTGACAAAGCAGACCATTGTTTTCTACGTAAATGCTCCAAAAATTCCACCTAATTTGTACCTGAATTAGGCGTTATACACTGACCAATATCATGCGTACCTATCAAACCCTACACGGCAGTGTCACGGCTTGGCGCCCAAATGTCCAGCGCCCAAACAGCGGCGCCCAAATGTCCCGGTGCTGAAATTTCTCGGTGCCAAAACAGTGCGTGCCCAAATGTGGTGCCAAAATGGTGGTGCCCAAATGTCCTGCTCTGAGGAACTTCTTTATGGCAAGCTGTGACATTTGATTTCACTCAATGCAGCATGACATTCTCTGGTCTATACAAAGCTTCAAAATTTAAAAAGCTGTGTTTCAAATTAAGTAACAGCAGCAAAACTGCACACAACTGTAATGCTAAATTTATGGTAAATTTTGTCCACTAATGTCAAAATATTTATCTGGGGACCACCACATTATTGAAGCGTAAGGCCTAATCATAAGCAACTGGATTTAAATCTGGCCCTCGTTAATGAAATGGAGTCTTACTTTAAGACAACTACAGAAACAGGAAAGTGATCATGATAAGTCAAGGACAGAGGGCTGTTGATAACAACTTCAGCACCTTACCACATAGTCAATACTCATAATGCACACACTTACACTCCGTTTACACGATAAAGCAAACGTATTCAAAATACACGCGCATGACATGTGCTCTAAGTTTGCTTCATGTTTTTTCTTCATGTTTGCTTCATAGCATAAACAGAATATTACAGACACTGGACAAATAAACCTGTCAATGAAATTTGTTTTGCAAAAGTCGTAAATACAAGTTATCGAACAGATGTATTACTGTTAAGCTTGCCCAACAAATGCAATATTAACTAAATAAACAATATATTTACCATGTCAAAATGAGATAGGACATGATTGTTTGCCAAGTCAACTGCCTCGGAAAAGTCAGGTTTAGCTAGAACCTGCAAATACAAGTTTCCTTCAGTGAAATGCATATTATCAAGTAAATGTTTGGTGCAGTACTTCTTATAATTAACAAAAGATTATTCATAAAGTTTTCCAAAACTTAACATCTCGCTTAACACATCAGCTTCGTTCAAACAGACAACTTAATCTTGTACATTAAAAATGCCAAAAGCAAAAAAAAAGCTTTCATAGTTGAGGGAGCCTTTATTCTGCTTCTGGCAGCAAATCATGCTGAGGCAATAAAACATGACAAAAAATGTTTTAGAAGTCGGGTAAAGTCATAAAACACGACAGCATGACTTCAAGACAATAGAACTGTGGTGTGTCATGTGCCTGACTCATTCACCTACAAATAAACAAAACACAAACTTACTCTCTGTTTGAGTTCGGCGTAGTGTGATCTATGCTCTTGCAGCGAGCCGTACCATAGAGTCTGCTGTTCCGACAACACTTCCAGGAACAACTGCAGCCAACCAAACACACCCAACACAAAATCAACACGACAGATTTGAGACACCTAGGCAGATGCCATACCAAAACCTGCTAAAAGCCCACGCCAAACTTAATCTGATTTTACGTGGCTAAGTTTCTGAAACATTTAAACTTACTAATTTCCAAACAGTGCAGAGCAAACAGAAAACTCATATGAATGAACTAAAACACTTTTCAGCTAAGATTTTAAACAGTTTTAAACTAATAACTAAGTTGTAGAAATCCCAAAACCCATAACGTTGGGCCTTTTAAGAAAAACCAATTTAGCACGAAAAAACCAAAACTCAACAAAATGCCAAAAGCAGACCAGGCTGGGCTTCTTAAAAACCGGATTTTCGCAACCATTCAATAATTTTGTTTATTGCTGTCTGAGTAACCAATAGGCTATACAAATTCAAAAAGTCCCTACCTGTATTTAGTAATTTGTACATATTTTGGCAACTGCTAGTGCATTCTTCTGAACAACTGTTTGCCACTAGATGTTGCTGCAACAAACTAATGGTCACGAATATGAGGACCCCAAACCTCAAATGTAAATAATATTTTATTAACAAAATTATTACTGTTTATTACTCAGCACAACCTACAAGCATGACGCAAGCACAAGTCTGGACAATATTTGCTAATAGTCAGGCATACATACTCACCAGTGTGCCTAAGCATCAGTACGGGCTTTCAAATACATCACATAAAAAATTCTGAGAAAATACCACTTTACTAATGTTTATAAAGGCATAACTTAAACAGCAGTAATAACAACGACAGTTTTTCTAATTCGCCGTAACATGGCAGAAAAAATCACTAGCAGAGTGTAAATGTAATTAGCATTCGGACAGCGTTTATTTGCTAGCTAGTTTTCAACAGAATTATGCGTGTTCACTAGCACCTACATCAATGCTTCAACTTCAAACTTTGAAAAAATTCATGAGCAAAGAAGGTAAAAACAAGAACAGAATCTGCATCCTTAAAACACATAAACAAAAGCTACACAACTGTAAGTGCTGCTGTAAAGATTTTGACCTCTAAGTTCACCGAGTTTATGCAAATAACATGCTACATAGCTACAAAATGGGTCATAAAAATTAGGCAAAAAATACTTAAATGCATCACTATGCAAGTTCTGCATTTTTATTATACAGGGTTCTGAAACTTCTGACATATCACATGCCTTTGTACCACTAACTGTCACTAAGTCATCAATGCTAAAATAAATTGAATTTTTGGCCCACATTGTGGTAGAACCGTCATCAAAGTAGACAGAAAGGAGACACCGTAATGGAATACTTGCACTCCAGCAGAGGCTACGGAACCGGTGCGTCTTGACAATGCCACGCAATGTGCATGATCTTAGTCGCTGTAAGTACGACGGATGATCAAACAATGCAGTAAACTCATCCCTGCCACAGATATCATTTTAATAAAGTAACTAAAACCATGGTCTGTCAGGAGGCAAATGCACTGCGGTAATTGTATTTTGTCCATATTTCTCACAGTTACTATATTAAAGCATAATAAATTCTATCTTATTTAGACCCAGAGACGATTATGAGTGACTAGAAGATTCTCCAGAGTGACAAAGTCTAAGACCAACAGCCCAACCGCAAGCTTTAAGACAAAAACCAAGATAAAAACGATGAAACTGAAGAAACATCTTGATACAAAGACGTAGTCTTGAAAAAACTCCCAAGACTGCCAAAAATGTTATCCAAAATCTGCAGCGAGTTAGACAAGATTCAATTTCAGCAACTCAGCAATCTTGACATCTTACTGTGACTAAAATGCTCAATTCACCAAACTTAAGAAGAGCTAAAAAAAAATGAAACAAAATACAATCCAGTTAGTCAAATAATCGCTAGTTGAAGCAAAACTACGTTGCAAGTATTGAAATGTGTTGAGTGTGTAAAAAAAGGCAACTTGCAATGATATGTTGTTTAACATAATGACTTTCATCAGTCAAAACAATAAAACCACTTGTTGCATATAAAATAGTTAACTCTCCAGTCTTCACAGCAAAAGCGCATATACAATGTGTCCCACCATCCCACAGAAAGCCACTTTCATTTTTACTGTAACTTCGGCAAAAGCAATCCAATTTAAATATTTTTCCACTTATGGATTTTGTGATAAACTGTAAAAAAAACAGATACAAACACTGCCACTTCACCTCAAATCTGTTGTCACACTACCTTGTAAAATTTTGAAAGAAAGATATGCAACAAGCAATCAGTAACCTGTAAGATGATGGACCCATTGCATATAACTTTGACAAGTCCTGATACCAGTCGTTGTTAGTAGAAACGGTGTCCCAACGCCGGTTTGGCAGTAACATTCCCTCATCAGCCTCCACTGCTACAAGAATCATTCATACACTATAACAAATTTAACATACACATTACACACATGAAAACATTCCCCTTCCATGCCCCGACAGTGGCGTTGTGGCCAGGGACATCAAGAGCCACAGCGAGGCCCAGAGAAAACATTCTCATGGGGCCCGTATGTGGAGAAAAGTTTTTAAATTTTGCTTTTTAAAATAGTGCATTCTGGTGTACTTTATATTGAGTGATGGTGGGGCCCCCAAACGTCAGGGAGCTTGGGAAAAACTTCTCTTCCCCCCTCCAAAACAAGCGTGGCTGTGGCAGAAGAGAAAAGGGAGCAAATGCAACCTCCAAAATTTTTGGCTATTGGAAAATTGTTAGAGAATCTTCTTCTTTTTAAAAATTGTCTATAATGAAAAATATGGAGTTGAAAAACCCCACTTTAGAAAAATTTTAGACTCAAAATCAAACTTCTAAGCACCCTTAATCTCCTGTCAGAAATTTGTAAGTTCTGACTGTCAGAATTCTGTCCAAAATTTGCTACTCTTGCCCTGCCTACTTTTTAAGCCACAATGCCACTGTTACTAAAAGTTCTGACCCTCGTACTTTATGCGGACATTTGACTGACGTTTAACCTGTAGTGTGAGCATAGCGGCAGTGCAAACCATGGATTAGGCAGAGAGCTAGCAAATGTTACAGTGCACAAATAAACATAAATCAATAAAATCTGCGATAAAATACGCAGTCAAAACTGTCTAAATCGCAGTCATAAAAGTCAATCAGCTCTGCAACAACATAACTGTGCTAAGTAGATAGTAAGCATCAATTCGAAGCAGATTTAGCCAAAATTGAAGGACGACATTGAGCAAAATTACAGCATGATGCAGCCTATGGAGTAGTATGGACCATACAAACGTAGATTGTAACGAATATGACAATTTATGTTATATCATGGAAATGGGGTAAAGGTGCGACTGAGTGGTGGTATGTTTGCTAGATGCACAGCGAGACGGAGAGACCAACCAGATGGCCACACAATGTGTTGCAGTAACATTAGCTCATGACAATCAGCTGCCGAATGTTTGAGGTTGTAAAATGCTTCTAATCATGAGCCTGACTCATATAAGCAGCACTATTTCAACTGTTGGTGTTGGACTTGACCTTTAACCTTTACCCAGGTTGCAACTGCAGGAGATATGCAATAGACAGGCAAACATATGGTTAAGTCTGACCTCAACTTAAACCCCAACAGACAGACAAAGAGACACAGGCAAGCAGACACACAAATCAAGAGACACAGACAGACAGAAAGGCAGACAGACAGATATGAAACCTTCTCTTGATGTTGCTTCGCAGTCATTCAGTAGAAGATGTAACACTTCACGAGGCGACAGTAACGATGAACTGCTTAGCATCTCTGACACTGACCATAACACATCAAACAAACTGCATTTAAAAACTGACCACCACTGCTAAAACAAGACATAAAAACATACAAACCAAGCTCCATTATATCGGAGCTTATCCTCCTTGCACTGCTTTGAGCCAGTAAGCCCTTATAATCTTTAAGTCTTCTAATCCCAATCCCAACCAATCCAACCTAGTACTAAGATGTCTATCTCAGATCAGTAGAGACAGTAGAAACCATGGAAACACAGTAATCACAAAAACTGTGATTTTCGTTAAATGCTGTGATTTGACAAAATGCCGTGGTCTTACGTTTTTACAAAAATATTTTGTTTTTAATCAGCATAAGTTGTAGTTTATTGCGTAATTTTAACAGAAAAAAATATTTATCTTTGCCTCTGCTACCAAAGTCTGTGTGCTTTGTTACTTACTGGCTCAATATGCGACCATGACATCATCTTAAAAAGATGTATTTTTTGCTTGCAGCGACAAAATTTTACAGACAAAAATTGAAAAATCTTGCACTGCATGTAGTGATAGTGGTCAATGCTAGATGTTGAGTTTTATGGGTCGTTCATAAATGACATCAAACAATTTTAAGAAAAAATAACACCCTCCCCATTTATCACATACGGTCACAATGCTCTGAACCCCATCAAATATGAAGTGACAAACTTCTACCCCCACTCCCAGCAGCCTTAGTGTACCATACACGGATGAGTTTCAGTGCATCTAAATTATCATGGGTGGCGCTAGAGAGGGGGGCAGGGGAAGCAGCTTCCCCCCTGTGCCCTTGCTCCCCCAGGAAAATTTTGATGGTTACAAAGTGCCCTCTGCTAACCATACGCATGCCAATGTGTGACATATTAAACGTCATTTTTGCAAGACAACACTGATATCAGTAATTTTTTGGCATTTCCAAATATTAAAAAACGGACAAATTTGTGGCTTTTATTGCGCGTCCAAAAACTAAAAGTGTTTCAGCTTCAGGGGGGGCTTCCCTGACCCCCCCAACCAGGGGCTCTGCCCTGGACCCTGCTACATCTTTTTGATGCACACAACAACTGAATAAACATCAACATGTAGCCCACACCAACAAAAAATTTATTGCCTCCTGTGCCCTGGCTCTTACCTCCCCCCCCTGTTGCCCCAGCTTGATATTCCTAACACCGCTCATGTAAATTATGATATATATAAAATTTGGTCTTTGTGACCGTGATTTGATGTTGTGTCTTTGCCGTGATTTTTGCAATTTTCACAAAAGTTTGCTGTGTTCTATTACCATTTTTGCCGTGATTTTCTACGGTCCCTAGAGATCAAAGTATGACATTGACTACCGGTACCCCACAACTGCAGCGGTGAGTGAGTTATGCCAATGACAAACAGTCCAAAAATCGGCGCCGAAATCTGTACCGATTTTTGAAGTCGATTTTTTGTTCCAAATCCACTTGGGATGAAAAGCGATGCCGAAAACATGGGAGAATGCAACGTAAAAATCACGAATTCCCTGTATAATCTGCACTTATAATACTGGATATAACAACAAAAAAAGTTTAATAAAAATAAATGTAAAAAAAGCTATGCATAGTGTTATCTCATCACCTGCAATGGCTTTATTTCGTAGATGGCGTACCACGTATACAGTACCATTCCAAATAACTCAATCAACAGAAATTATCATCATACGATCGAACGGAATTAAGTTTGTTTAAATCAATTTTCTTTCTGGCAGCACCGCCACTGGTAAAGACTAGCCTAGCATCGACGCCTATATGGGGGTTTTTCGGGGATGGGCTATCGAATGCTGCCAATTGCATTTTTCCCCAACCGACCCCAATTGCCAAGGCAACAAAATTTGGGACAAAATGGGCTATAACTCAGCTTGCGCAAGAGATTTTGTAAGATTTTTGCGCCTATAGGGGGTTTTCGGGGATGGGCCATTGAATGCTGCTAATTGCATTTTTCCCGACCGACCCCCGTTGCCATGGCAACGAAATTTAGGACAGAATGGGCTGTAAAATTTTTCGCTATCCCAAATTTTAAGGGGGCGATGCACCCAAAAATTTGTACGCACGTTATCAGCCCCACTTAGCACTACGTCATGTGGCAAAGTTTCATTAGGCTACTCCCTTTGGCTTTAAAGTTATAGTGGCTAGTTCGCTACATTTAAGACCTATTTTTGACTCCCCCTTTAAAAAAATTGTAAGGGGGGCGCCGTCCCCGTGGGGGGTGCGCTAGTAAGACTTGGTCATTCTCTAGCGCGTGTAAAAATTTGGTGGCACAGCACGCCTTAGGGGCCAAAATATGGTCTTCCAAAAAATGCACTTTGGGTGGGTACAATTGCACATCGAGATCTTCAAGTTTACTGGACCAAACTTCACCGGACTTAATTCGCCTAACACGGGAGGAATGGCTGTCGATCGAGTAACTCACTGATTTATAATATCTTCATCCCTTCCAAACATATTCGCAGTTTGCGGCTTCCACTGAATGTCTGAAAACTCAAAAGTGCTTCAGCTGTAGCTCCTTACCAGGGGCTCTGCCCCTGGACCCCAATGGCACTATACTTTCAGACCCCCGTTATAGGCCACGTTATCGCGCTCACCATGGGGCCAGTGCTTCTCCCCATATATTTCAAATTTCATTTTATTTCAAATTTTATTGTATTTTGGATTCTTTTGATTTGCAATTTTAATCCTGTTTTATTTTATTTTTGAATCATATTTTGAATTCTATTTTACGTTAAATTTATTTTTTTCTTTTTATTTTGAATTAGAGTTTTTGAATTAGAGTTTATTTTAAATTTCAACTAAATTTTATTTTATTCCTGAATTTCGGTTTAAATTTTTTATTTAATTTTGAATTTAATTGATTTTATTTTAAATTTTATGTTATATTAAACTTTTGCCACATTTTATTTAATTTCAAATTTATTTTGTTTTATTTTAAATTGATTCTATTTTATTTTGTTTTGAATTTTGACCTTATTTTTTATTCAACTTTATTTTAAATTTTTTCCAAACTTATTTTATTTTTTTAATTTTATTTAATTTTAAAATTTATTTTATTTTAAATTTTATTTTATTTTAAATTATTTTATGTTAAATTTTACTTTATTCTGAACTTTGTTTTATTTGAATTTTGTATTTTATTTCATTTGAAACTTTTTATTTTAAATGTAATTGTATTTTAAATTCTATTCTAGCTGGAATTTTGACCCCATGTTATATAATTTTAAAATTTTATTCTCACTTATATTTCCAGTGAAATTTATTTTATTTTATTTTGAATTTCAGTTTATATCAAATTTTCACCAAATTTCATTTTATTTTTGAATATTACTTTGATTTTTTTAAATTTTGAATTTTCACACCATCTTATTTTACTTCGAGTTTATTTATGTATTTTATTTTAAATTTCGACCCCATTTCATTTTATTTTTAAATTTTATTTTATTCTGAATTTAATTTATTTTTGTAATTGTAGACAATTTTAAAATTTATCTTATTTTAAATTTTATTTCATTTTACTTTTTAAATTTTACTTTAGTTTATTTTAAACTTTGACCTCATTATTTTAAAATTTTATTCTAAATTTTATTATATTAGGAATTTATTTTATCTTATTTTATTTTAAATGTTATCTTATTTTAAATTTTATTTCATTTTTACACGCAAAAGCAGCTACTGCTTTCAGCTC
>Ga0056128_1003602_pt1 | contig 19117 bp, 14 predicted proteins | sample WorMetLIZISLAND2_FD_71113 | JGI IMG/M metagenome (GOLD analysis project Ga0056128, IMG submission 71113) | Marine gutless worms symbiont microbial communities from Max Planck institute for Marine Microbiology, Germany - Olavius geniculatus... ... | reverse complement strand
AAGCCCGTAACACACTACGATATTGAGTACCTTTTGACAATTTTTGTCAGCTAATCATTATTATTATTAGGCACAGTTTGTTGGAGTTATTTCAAAACGTAATAGGGGTCCGGTTTTTTTTGAGACACAGTGTATGTATTTTCATTCTCATGGGTTACCGTACTATTCAGTGTGTAAATTTTTTGCCAGACTGAAACCAGAAACACTAAAATTTCTTAGGCAAAATCATAAACCTGTAACTTTAACTACTGGAACCAATGATCTTTTACCTGGTTAATTATTCTGAGTACACAGTATACCTTTAATTCCAAAAATACGACAAAGTCACAAATTTTCCAAAAAAAATATACGCACATTACGCAGTCATAAATTTTAACTTTGTAGTGTACACACTACAACAAGAATGGTATGTTACAACAGCTGTGAACAAACTGGTGGTGCAACTAAGACATGGCATGAAAACGCTGAAGATATTAAGTCCATTTCTTAAATGCAAATTCACGGTTGCAACGAAGCTGACGGCTGCTAAGAATATCACCAAGCGGGCTGCAAACTGAAATGACCAAGCTCACCACTGCGCTATGACGCTGCGTATTGCAACCATTTCCTGATCAGGACGAACAACTAACTACTGGACTAAACGTGAATAACGCAGCAGTCGGCGGTGGCAGTCGGTGACGGATTCGCTTCGTCAACATTGGCCTTGGACGTCAGTTGGCTCTTGTGCGCAGCATCAGCATTGGTCGTTGAAGGCCGGCAGCCGTCAACGTCAGCGAGCTTTGACTCCGGCAGAGCAGTCGGACACTTGCAGACATGACTGCCAGATGGACACACGGCAGCCGTCGCAGTTGACACCCCTTCGCAATGAAGAGATTGGAGTTCGTGTTCCATGCGAGGCTCGTGGCACAGCACCGGTGCTGCAGGCATCGGCACGTGCACGTCCTTGGAGTCGCCACTGGCACTGGCGCTCTGACGTCTACCAAGCACCCGGCCGCAATCTACATCACTGCGATGAATCTGACCGCACTGGAAGCTGACGCTGCGGCCGGCTGGTGGTGATGCACATTGGTTGACTGAGCCTCTGGGTACAGGCACATCGTTGGCAGTAGCAATGCTCACAGCAGCCGGCGGTGGGGGAGGACTGCCGGCTGATGATAGGTGCTGCTGCTGTGCATTATCTGAGAACATCTCTCCGAGTGATATGACGGCCGAGTTGTTATCTTTGTCACTGTTACAACAACCAATGCACATTAGAGAAACCCTTCAAAAACATGCAAATGAATCCTCGTAGCTACATTAAAGGTCCATCCATGGACACCAAAATTAACGTATATATTTTACCCATTTTCCTAAAAGTGCAAAACGTTGTGATAACTTTGACAGTAACATCGGTGCCCAGCGTTTTGTCAACATGGAGAAATTTACCTTTAAAATCGACAATCTACGAAAACCACGTAGAAAAACATGCCGCCATATTGGCATGTAGGCGCCCCTTGTGATGTCATCATGCTAGCCAATAGACATCATGAATATTAATGGCCTAGCCTAGACTGATGACGTTATCGGCTAGGCCATTAATATTCATAATGTCTCTGAGCTAGGCTCATGATGTCACCGGAGGAACTAGTAAATTCGAATTTTTCACCTAATGTAACATAATGCCGCACTTCGTTTGAAATTGCTCATTAACTTCGTATATATATAAAGCTCAAATCGACATATTATATACACAAGTTTAGATGTCTAATTTAAATGTAGATAAATTGCACGAGTGAGTTTGACTGTGGCCATGGACCTTTAACATTTGGCAATAAGCTACTAGACTGGGTGAGCAGAGTGCTGTGTCCACTTTTTTCTGCTCAGCAGGTGACGCAAACATCTGGACTACCATCGTTTGAGCACTTTTGGTTCGTCTGAGATCACGCTTTCAACTAACAACAAAGTCATCTACATTTGCTGTTCTGCTGTTGATGAATTTTCAATTACATGAAATGTCCGCAGATAGACCTGGGAGTCGCTGAGGTACAGAAACATGACCTGACTTGAGGCTAAAATGACCCAAAGTCGATGGCGGTCGACTTGAGCACATCCGACTCGACTTGACAGCAGCATGTCGACTAGAGTCGACTTCAAATGACTTGAGACTTTCAGAAGTTGTGATAAATTTGTGTGAACGCTGTATGTATACTGCAGGCTATTCATAAAGTGTTTTATTTTTTCGGCAGATGCCTTTTGTTATTGTCACTTATTGAAGGAAGTTCGTACCGACATAAAAAACTGTATGTTATGTGATTTTTGACGAGCAATATACAGCTATACTGTACAGCGTATTGGCATCGTTGTCGTCCGTCCGTCTGTACATCTGTAGGGCCTACTGGATGTATTGTGACTATAAGGCTTACGGAAAAACTTTTACACTAGTAATTAGCTTGTGTCTTGAACCTAGACATGCAAAATTTCAGTGATCTAGTGCAAGGGGGACAACAATTAACATGGAAATTATGTCATTCACACTAGGCTGATTCACACGTACGTCGGTTTCTACATTATTCTAACAATCAACGCTGTGTGAAGCGTTGAAACTCGATAGGGCCTAATCCCTTCACTTTAATCAGTAAGCTTATACCGTTTTTTAATATACGGTTAGTGGAATATAATTTTTACAAATTGCTTTATTCGACGGAACTCATCGATAGCCGCGTTTGAGAAAACTGCTAGGTGCAAGATTTCTGATCGAGTCGACTTGAAATGACTTGTAATGAAACCGACGGCGCCAGAAAATTTCGACGGTGACACTGCTACAGACCGACTTGACCCGACTTGGAAGGCCCAAGTCGACTTGAGTCGACTTGATCGACCAGACTCACAGGTCTATCCGCAGACTGAAACTGAACACAGCATCGCCACGCAGCTCTTCCGAAAAAGATATATGTAAAAGATCAGCTAACTGCATGTCTCAATCCAAAATGTTTTACTTAACCATCCAATACATATTCTCTTTTAATTGTAATATCTGCAATTTCACACTGTTTAGAAAATGTCTTCGTAAATTACAATACGCTGCTTAGTGTTTACGGTTACAGAAGCAACCATGTGACAACAAACCAGATAAGGAACACTTCAAAATAATTCGCAGCCAGTTACGCTAAGAACGAAACGCGACATCACAGAGTCGGAGTACGTTACCGTGCACAGATGGAGCCAGCAAGAGCGACGACGGAAACGTTGTCACCGAATGACACCGTGCCGGACTTAGCATCGATGCTGAAGTTTGCTGAGAGGCTGCTGAGGCTGGCACGCTTCTGCTGGTGCTGCGCTGCAACGGACGAGCTGTTTGTTACCTCCGCCTGAATCTCCAACCTGCACAACAGATGTTCGTTAACAAATGCATCAACTATTATTATTTACTCTATTATCTTACAGGCCCACCCTCAACAGCAAAGATCTCGGGTGTTACAAGTAAGTAAGTAAGTAAGCAAAGTGTAAATTTATATAGCGCATACTCAAAAAGATCTCTAATGCGCTTAATATATTTTGTCATCAATATTTCGCAAAAATGTATGTCTTCAGCTACAAACATCTAATTAAAAGAAAATGCTGGAGTGGTCAGAGGTCTGAATCTTCATTCGCATCAGAACACTTGTGGTGGACCAGAACACATTCGAAGCGTTGGACAACAATTGACAGTCGCTGAAAGAGGAAAAAAGTCTTTAGACACAGATCAGCAGATGCATCGGTCAGATGTCGACTCAGGCCACGGACAAAAGAAACTCTCAGTATTGTTATTATTAACACTCGAAAAGACTGCATCTGACTACATGCAATTTGATTTCTTCTGTATCTTGATGCCACCATCAATACTATGTCATCTATACTGTGATTTCCTGCACTTCAAGAATATGAGATATGAAATGTGAAATTTCTGGCCAATGGATGTCAAATGTTGACAACTTCACTCAGCCTGTCTCACACTTCTTCATCTGCCATATCAAATTCGGCCTCTTTTAAGAGGTAACCCAGTTTTATAAAAATAAACAATCATTTACACAGATGTCTGCTTAGCTGACTGATATAATTATCAAAGTATGAAAACAAACATTTCAGCAAAATGAAACATGCCTAGATAATCTTTCTCTTTTTCTGTCAATCCCAGCCTAAGGGGCAGGTGAGAGCGAAATCTGCTCTAGGAAACTTCGTGGATTAGTTTCTTCTCCGAGATCCAGCGAAGTCTCACTCGGAGACTGATTGCGCGCTGTGCACAGAAAGATCAGGTGTTCAACCAATTCGTTGGCTCCGTTACACTGCGGAGAAGCAGCCAAGTCCTGGTACCCGATGTCATGTGATTAAGTTGCAAGCCAGTGCGATAATCAGGATATGCCACACTTGTCAACAAAACCACGTTAGTAAGCATACTGACTGAAAAAAAACCAAATTGGCATCACGTTCACAGACCTGTTGTGAAAGCCAGTGGGTCCAGCAAGCAGGCTGCCTGACAAGCTGGCATTGATACAGGAACCGGCCATAGCCTGGTGACTAGCGGAGTCACGGTCACTGCAACAGTCTTCACGGATCACTCCGACGCGCTCCAGATGACTGCCACTCGCACTCAGACTGTTGGTCATTCCGACCGACATCTCTCCAATGCTCGGACCAATGCTTGGGTTTATAGCACGGTGGCCATCTGTCTCCACTACGCTGCGTGTATCGCCCGCTGTAAAACATCGATCGATGACACACAAACTCAATTATAACTTAACTAATGCGTCAAACATTATCTGACGCAATGACTACTATATGACCTCAAAACGACTACTAAACGACCCCAAATAGCCTCAAAAGAGGCCAAATTCACACTGCAATGACTATGGAAAAATATGATAAAATCAAAAACATAAGGCTCACAAAAAGGTCGAAAGACCGTGTCAGACATGCTGCAAGTAACTGAGATGGAGCATACTAAAATACAGAACAGAAACATCAGAAAATGAACACAAAACTGACGAGCGCAAGAAATGATTTACCGGCAAATGGATTAGCGACCGTCTCGGCAGGTACGTCATTTTCATCGAAATCTATGCGAACTCCACCCGTGTCTGTGGTAGTCACCCCACAGCCACCGCTGCGACACAGCGATATAGGAACCACACCGTAGACATATGCCAACAGCAGTGGAACACCGATACCTTCACACCCAGTCAAAACAACTACTCCACTCCACTGCTTATGCACTACGCAAATACTCCACTATTCAAAACAACTTCATAGTATTTTAGGATTGCAAAAATTAACAAGTAATAAATCGATTAATCATTTTTGAAAACTTCAATTATTAGACTGCATTATATAGTCGTGACTTCAGTCCAGCCTCAGAGGTCAAAAAGAAATAAGTTGAAAGCCAAGTCGCATCATTTTTACGTAACTGTTATAAAGCGCTAATTGGCTTTATCATATATTAATTTGTCAATATTCATTAATCTTTTGGTTGCTAATACAACTTAATACCCTAAAAATCAGGTTTAAAGTACTCACTTTTCGCTTTTTCACGGCTTCGGCCATCTTTGCAACTGTGATGTTATCTGCAGGAGGGTTGCTAACTAGTTTTATTGCCTTGAAGTCAAATGCAGCTTAATTTATGGCCAAATAGTCCCAAAAGAGGCCAAATTTTTCATCAATAGTTTCTTTAGTCAACCGTCGGACTTTCCAACACGAGGCCCTGGAGCATGTGATTTTATGAGAACCCTAACAAGTACGTCCGTGAATTTCTCATTTGCGAATATAAATATTCAATAGCCAAAATCTGTGCCAGCCATGAAAAAACAATACATACAAGGAAAATATTAAGACAAAGTTTACAACTCGATAGGCCCCCGTATATTAAACTAACAAACCTTTTAAAATTTATACACCAGTAAAGTTATATTTCTTCCATGAGCTTAAAGCGGATGTGATGTCATTGAAATTCATGACGTCGTAAAGCATTAAACAGATACAATTTAGAGTGCTAACGCAAACAGCACAAATGTACGCATGACAGCTCTCCAATCTGCAGCCAGATTCACGAACGTGAGACCCTGGGATATGTGATCTCTGCTTAGTTTGTTTGCAACAATGCTCCCTGAATCCAAAACATTACCCATCATTCTCACAACAAAGAAATCACATCGCATCAGAAATGCTTTACTTGTACAGACTTAGATTCATTGCCAAGAACAACAGCTTACCAACAGCAAGTGTGGCCAGCATTGGAGACAACAAAATGGATGATATCACACCACCAGCGATGGCTAAATTGCGTTTAGTTTTTGTCATCGACGAGCACCGGGTATATAGCTACAAACAGTCACAGCAACTCACAGCATTGCGACAGCATTAAAAAATAAAAAGCCCAGCCGTCGCTAGGGAGGGCCGACCATTTCTGAGATACAGCGACTAATAGGTTGAAACCTTGCACTGAAAACTGCAGCGCTGCACAAGGAGACATGGGGCCAAATTTTCGAAACTTCTTAGGAAGATCTTTGGAAGACTTCTTTTCCAAAGAAAGTATGCGGATTTTCGAAACTTCTTTGGAAAATGTCTTTGGAAAAATTTGAGAAAATCTTCCAAAGAAGATTTTGAAAAAGGGTGCACAATTTTCGAAACTTCTTTGGAAACTTCTTAGCAAGAATTTAGGCAAATATATAGGAAAGCACTAACCTTGTCCCACACGGAGAAAGCTGTGCAATAAAATGAAATTTGCAAAAAAAGTACACAATGTTGACACTTAGCTTGGATGTGACGTCATAGGTTATTTGCATAACGCTTCGGTAAAATCAGCAATGAGTAAGTAAAAGAAATTGACGTTTGGTCAACTTAAAAAACGAAGCGATGTGTAAAATGCATTTCTCGTGGACGTACTAAGATGAGAAGTTTTCCAAAGAAGTTTTGATTACGTCACATGGTCAGTATAACTGCACCTGATTAGTTGAACTAGTTCAGGAAGATAAGAAAAGAAGTTCTTTGGAAACACAAAAAAGCTGTCAAAAATTCGGATAAGAAAACTTCTTTGAAATTCCTAAACCATCTGACATAGGCAGATCTTTGGAAATTGTCTTAGGAAAGTTTCAAAAATTTGGCCCATGGTTATTACTGGCAGCCTATAGAAACTCATTGTTGCCCAGTATGACAGTACCATCGCTGACCCCCAAAGACTTACCGTTCAGCCACAATACCGCACGGTTGGCACAGCAGAGTGTGCAATGGCCCTTCAAGGTCATCCAAGATCTATGATTTTCGTGTCATCTGAAAGGCAGTATGCGACTTCCTATTAGTGATCAATAGCAACCTAAGCCCTATCCCTCACCATTTAGCCACAATACATCCATTACCACACCCAGAGAAACAGACAGACAACAACTCATACCGCAGGACCTCAGGACCTTTAAGCTTACAGCTTAATGATCAACCAAATTACACATCACACTGTGTTAGCTCTGCACACACAACATAAACCTTGCATCGCCTCACTTTGCAAAGAATGGAATTTGCAAGGAAAGCAAATTGCAAGGAATGGATATTGCAAGGAAACTCTTTTGCAAGTAAAGGTTACATTTTTTTATCACATTGTATGTTAATGAATGTTCAGAAATGATTAACGGAATATCATATACTAATAGCAAAGTACATTTTTCCACACTTACTGTAAGTTACTTGAAAATAAACGTGCAGACATTTGACATTATCAGTCAATTTAAAACGTTTAAATCATTTTGTGGTCTGAATGTACAGTTGATTTTGGCAGGCGTAAAGTTTATCTCTACACTTAAGAAGTTCGATATACTCCAATGAAATTAAATACGCTTTATGTTAAATGTTTAAAACAGAATACAATCACTCTTACATGATATATACAGATATAGTAGGCCAAATACTGCTATCAACGGAACTGATAGACACAAAGTAGTCCATCAATAGGCTATAGTAAGTAAGTAAGTAAATTTAATTTATAAAGCCCACAATGTCAGCGAGAAACTCACTGAATCTGAGGCATACGCATTCCTTACAAAGTTCATTCGTTGCAAATTCCAACCCTGCAAATTTCTTTCCTTGCAAATTCTATTCTTTGCAAATTCACAGGGTTGCAAATTCACAGGGTTGCAAATTTTGGGGCCTTTCCTAGCAATTTCCACCACCTTTCCTTGCAAACTCCATTCCTTGCAAATTCACTTGAATAAAAGCATTAGGCTTTGTCATACTTTCTGACATTTTTGTGAATACAAAATACAACAAAGAATTATCACAACTAAACAAAGGTAGGCCAAAAATGGGTCACAAAAAAATCTACAATCCACTCATGGTGCCTCAACACGACCGCTTGAAAATAAAATGTGCAAGTCCAAGCCAGATAGATTTAAATAAAAATGGTCTAAAACTTATACTGTTTCAATTACGTAATTTTCGCTGACTAAGTGACTCAAACGCTTTGCTCTTATAAGCATTGTGTTAAACTGAGACGAACCATCATGCTCATATAGCTCACAAATACGTAACAAAAATTCTTAGAACTACCAAATAATCCAACTTAACTTATGTTCATAAAACCAGTAAACTAAAGCTAACGCTTAGCAAATGGAGATCAAAATAAATGTTTTCAAAGCAATTTCTATCAAATTTTCCTGTCAGGTCACACATGAAGGAAAGATTGGGAACTGACCTTACGGCCGACCCAGATTGGAACGCCAATGATGATGGCTGGCACGGCAATCGCTGCAATGAGACTGATGCCAACAGGAGCACCGACCAACGTTCCCAACTGCCAGAGGATCTTCTTCTTGCGACTCCACGGCTTCTTGCCCCAGAATGTGCAGCCGGACGGACTGCAACATGCCAGCACCCACCAACATATCAACATCAGTCTCATCCACTCCAGCATATTGCACAGCCAGCCGTCAAACAACTTCATACTCTACCAATCTCATGGACATAACCTCTTGCAATGGGAAATAATGAAGTATGTTATCGGTAACAACGTAACATGACTCTTGAAGGTCCATGGCCACGGTCAAACTCACTCGCGCAATTTCTGTAGACTTAAATTAGACATTTAACCTCGCATATATAATATGTCGATGTGAGCTTCATAAATATATGAAATTAATGTGTGATTTCAAACGAAATGCGACATTACGTTACGTTATGCAAAATATTCTAGTCTATCAGTGACGTCATGACCCTAGCCCATATAGATCATGAATATTAATGGCCTAGCCAACGACGTCATCATTCTAGGCTAGGCCATTAATATTCATGACGTCTATAGACTAAACTCATGACGTCACCGCAGGTCATCATGGCGGCGCGTTCTCTACATCGTTTCCGTAGATCGTCGACTTCAAAGGTAAATTTTTCCCTGTCGACAGAACGCTGGACGCCGATATTACTGTCAAAGTTATCATAAAATTCTGCACTTTCAGGAAAATGGATAAAATGTATATGTTAATTTTGGTGACCACGGACCTTTAAGTACCTGACCGAAGCCCCGTTCCTATGAGAAGTACTACAAGCAGAATGTTAGAGAGACGACCTGAGGTAGTGAAGATCGGAGATTTCCTTCATGCAGAGCCAACAGAACTCCGCTCCACACACAGCGCAGGTCATGTGGTTGCACGATCCATCATCCATTTTGATGATGAAAGCACTGCAGCGTGGACATGGCTTGATTTCGTCTGTCCAGTCAACATCAGCATAATACAAACGTACTCCCAATGAGAGCGCTTCAACATCAATTAACAAATGCAAAGCAAAAATAACATCAACACAAACACGCAAGATTCAGTCAGCCGGCCCATTTTCTGCAGTTGCAAATTATGAAAACTCTTGTGGCTATACTACTATCTACACTCACATAGATGCGTTCCTGTAGTCAAACATACAGCAAAAGCCCTACAGAATGACAGTGTCCCTGACTAGAAACAGATTCACACTTAACTTTGTGACAATGGCGCTATATATCAAAATGTTTTTAGATTAGATTAGATTAGATTAGACGCTGACATCATACTAGCACGATAACGAAATTCACTGACATCTTCCTGCTTACTTGCAGCATTTTCCGCAAATCTTGTTATTGCACACGCCATACAAACTAAAACATTATACTACTATACTATAAAAAAATTTGTGTTGCCGTAAATATTCTGAAGCTGACAATGAACAGTTTTTTTCCAAACAAAATTCTTAACCTCTGACAGTTCCCAACAGGAGCTACTGTCAAATTACATAAATTCCAGTTCTGCGGAGTTTTCCGGGTCACGCTGTGCATACGAAATAGAACAAGTTGCACAATTTAACAAACGATCGGATTGTGTACTGTGAGAGCTGGAATCCTGACTGCAGCTGAAGGAGGATCGAGCGTTCGCGAGTCGCTCGGCACGGGCAGCATCGCAGGTCTGGTTCGGATGCCACGTCTGCTTGCAGTGATAACAGAACAGAGTCCCACAGCCAGGCCGCTCACACGACAGCTTCGGACAACTCGCGCAGCCTGACGCTATAACCACGTACCTACAGCAAGCACAACAACGTTCTTCATCGGAAAAAAAGCATGTTTTGAAGCCAACAGCCAACATAACCACCAACATTACCAGAGCTAAACTAATGTTGCACTAAAGACACTGTGAACAGCACGTTACTTTGTGGAAAGAGAAAGTCATATGGCACCATTGGATAAAACAATGCTGAGTTCCTATGGGCTGCTCATAGATAGTAATACAAGGGTCGTTCGATAAATAAGTCACAAAACAGTGTCATTTTGTTAGGCTTCCAAATATAAAAAATTCGAAATATACCTTTTCTACAGAATTTAATACTGAGTAGCATTTGTTAGTTTTATTATGATGACGTCACTGTGACGTCATTTACGAACATTAAATACGGTGATGCTGACACTGAAATCCTTCCGTAAAGAATATTATGCTGTATTGTTTTTTGTGGCCAAAATCTTAATGCAAATCAGATTCACTTTGAGATGCATCTAGTATACGGTGACAAGTGTTTTGCAGAGCCAACAGTAAGTAAGTGGTGTAAGAAAATGCTAGGTGGGCAGAAATTCGCATCAGACACCAAAATGGAATCAGTCGTTCTTCAGTGGCATGGACAGCAGCCAGCATCGTTCTTTGCATCAGGCATTCAGAAGTTTGCTGACAGATAGGACAAATGTTTAACGAACTCGAATGACATGTTAAAAAACGAAACACTAATCTTTAGCATTTAAAGAGGAGGCATTAACTTGATAAGTTTTTTTTTATTTTTTCACTGCTATGCTGTTTGTGACTTGTGAGAAATCATGGATTACTGGTGGGGAAAATAATACACATATAGAAAGTGTTCTATGAACAGATGACGTCACAATAATGACGTCATCATCAAAAAAAATTTCTCAACATGTTCAATATACAATTCCCTACAAAACCTATATTGCGGATTTTTGATATTTGGAAAACTAACAGAATGATGCTGTTCTGTTTTGTAACTTATTTATCGAATGACCCTCGTAATTGTGCTATCTGTAACGATTTGGCCACAATCTGCGAAACAAAGTTTCCGATCCCCCAGGGGCCATGCAGTATTCTCCAAACTAGTCTAAGTCATCCATAGACAGTGGATAGACCAACAACCAGACAATAAAATCTTCCTTCGCTGGTGCCTTTCAGTCACTGAACAAGGCGCTGGCAGTTTTAGGCGACACTGGAAAAAAATTTCTGGTGCTGATATGTTACATGTACTGTAGATAACTGCAGAAAGACAGGCTTGAATATTGTGCACATAAGCCACTGGTGGCTTGGGAGTGTGAAGGTTAAAGCACTGAACTTGTGATCACAAGGTCATTGGTTCAATTCGCTATCAACTGGTTACTACTTGGACGGGTGACTGTCTGCAGATAGGTATTTAACCATCTCAGTATATAACCAACACCAAGGTCAACTCGGCCTTCCATCCCTCCGCAGTAGGTAAATCGACTACTGGCATGTCTAGCTGGGGATGAGGCAGGGTGCATTCACCTCTAACACTGTGTTAGCTGCATACGGCAAGTGACGCTGGCAACTTTAAAAAGTCTACGAAACAAGTATAGCAAATGCAGCCCTGCCAAGTCTCACACATCTCGTGTCTCGCTTTTCCGCCCGCCTAATTTTAATCTCACTCATTTCTATTTTTCTGTGTATTATAATTATGTAGTTTGTTTGGCAGCAGTGGTCAATACGAAATAGTCTGCATAAATTACTAACATTACCTCAAAGCAACAAAAATTGTTTTCCTTTGGCACAATTTCAGAGCTAAAAATGCACAAAAATGTCTTTGGCTGCCGGGGCTCTGCCCAGATCCCACTTGGAGAGCTTAGCTAGATTTTGAAGCAAAAAGTGGGAAAAAGCAAAAAAAGAACAAGAAGTTTGAGCTAATGCTCACGAGATGCGTGAAAGCCTATAGCAGTCAGCCTATCTCCAGCCATTTCGCCACAGTTAATTCATGGATTGTGCACTGCAGCCGAAGATCACAAAAATCAATAAAAGCCCCTAATTTTGGAAGTTCAGGGTCTTTCAAAGTCATTGATGTTGATACGACTGAAAAGGAAAAGCTCGTCACTAGTGCTTGTTCTAATAGACAGCATGCCCACGCATATCTGCAACCGTTTTTACGAAAGACTGGCCAACAACAGTAAAATAGCGAGTTTTAAGGGGATACCGCTCTTTGATGCCCTCGTGTGCAGGTTTCCTTGAACCTAGAAAATCGAGACTTGGACCGTCGGAATCTTCGTTCAGTGCTAAAAATTTCATACGCAGCTTTTCCATGTCTATCTCGATTGATTTCGACGCAATTCGCTCTTGAAATGTGTCTCTCAGCCCGAAATCACCAAAACATCCATTAAAAACCCCTATTTTAGCGTTCAAAGTCATCCAAGGTCACTGAAGTCGGTGGCAATCGAAAGCCAGTGTACGACTTCCTATTAGTGATCAATAGTAACATAGGCCCTATCTAGCACCGTTATTGAGATACAGCGACTTATTGGCTAAAAAACGCAAATTTTTCCCACTCCCTCTCATTCAGCGCCCTCGTTAGGGGTAACCCCTTTCGAATTTATGGAAAAGCTTTACGGTTCCTGAAACTAGAGTCTTCCAGGCAGCCGACGGTGAAGATTTGGTGATCCTAGCTTGCACCGTTTTTGACTGATCCACCCGTGTGACGGACAGACGGACGGACGGACGGAGAGAATTGCGATGGCTAAGACGCGCTGAAAGTAGTAGCTGCTTTCGCGCATAAAAAAAAGAAAACAGAGTGAAAGCGGGAAGGAAAAAAGGGAGAAAAAGTGAAGCAAGACAAAGTGAAGGGAAGGAAAGGAGAGCAGAAGACGAGGGAAGGGACTGGACTCGATCTGATGCATTTCAGTTTCGGGACCTTGGAAGCTACGCATGTGACACATACCCGCAGTCGGGCGCAGGGCACCACCTAGCGTCAGGATCGTGCACCAGCAGTCGTCGCAGTGCGAACTCCTCGTACTTAGACACGAGGTCCGAGCAGTCGCTGCCGAGCAAACGTCGCACGTCATTCGGGTGAAGTCGCTCAGGACAGAAGGGGCACTCGACGTTGACGCGGCTCTCCATGATCTCGATGGTCAGATAGCGGCGCAGACAGTCGACACAGGCACGGTGACTGCACGTGGCGGTGACTCGGGCGAAGCACGAGCGTGGCTGAGGCACGGCACACAACGAGCAGTCGTACATCGCCGTCTCACTAGCATCTCCACCTCCAGCAGTACCCCCGTGTTCATAGACGCCGTCACCGGCGCCAAGAACCGATGCCGACACGGCTTGCGTGTCCAATGTCTCCATCGACAGCGCCCTGGGCGTGTACCAGCCCGAGTCAGTGGGTGAGGGTGCCGACGGTGCGGTTGTGTCGCCGGCGACAGGCAACCCCGCGTCGACGGGCATGGACCGACGCTGACGACGCGACGACCCCAGTCTCTGCTGCTGGACATCTTGAATCATGCGACGCAGGGAGAACAGACGCCCGGTCTTGCGAGGGGCCGCTGGAACGGCGGTGGCACTACCGGCGGCTGACGACGACGAAGCCGGCGCGCTGGTAGATAAGCCTGCTGATGAGATGGGAGCGGCAGGAGGCATCAGCTGCGTGGGGTCGACGGCTGCTGCAGCTGAGCGTCGTGAGAATGGCGGGGCGTCACCGCCGCCCTGCTCAGTACGCTTACCCATCACTCACCAGCATACGACCTGTCTCCAGACCACACCCACACCCACACCGACGCCACTCAATTCACTGCCCCGTGTAACTAACATACACACGATGGCACTCGTCGTAGAATGATTGACAAGAAAGGTAAAGGTAAAGGTCGTCAATTTGTATAGCGCATCGTCGCGAGCATGCGCACGCCTCTAATGCGCTTTCGTCACTAACCAGAGCCGCCTGCCGCACGGCCACCGTGTACAGCCTGCAGACACAGGCTGGCGCAGCGGCCGGCTTGGCGACCCCAGTCAGCTGTACCAAGGTCCCCACCTTCCGTAACCCATATAAATGAGTTACTACTCATTTTACCATCCCAAGGAGGGTAGAAGGCTGAGTCGACCTAGCTGGCGGGCTTCGCACCGAGATGGTTTACCTGCCCGCAGGCAGTCACCCATCGCAGTACTAACCGGGCCCGGCGTAGAGTAACTTCGTTTCAGCCAAAACGCGCTACCAACTACGCCACGCCACAGCGACAAACACCACCGCGGAATGCAGCAGCAATCACTTCGACAACGCGCGAACCATTCATGCGCTACATCTCATCTATGCCGCTGCATGACGCTCTGGGTCTAGGCTAGGCCTACCTTAATTCAGATATTCCCGGTTCGCTCCGAAAGATGCACTGTTCAACTTCATGCAAAGTAATGGCCGTTTAAGGGTGATCCAAGATCGTTGATCTCGAAGCCAATCGAAGGAGCACATGCAACTTCCTATTACCGTACTGAATCTTAACAGTAACGTTGGTGTTACCCTGCACCGTTTCACAGATATTGCAAAGTTTCTGTATTCTGCAACCCACCTCTGAGCTGGTTCGAAATTTGACATTTCACGTAAGATTAGGTCACCAGCTCCATAAGCGGGAGCCCTGAGCTAATTATTCGCGAAATTACTTTCCAAAGTAAACCAACGTCACGAACAAACAGACGGGCAAACAGACAGACAGACAACTGACGACTACAATACGGTGCTACTGCTGTGCAGTAAGTGCATCAGCGCGGGAAAGAGAAACTTCCCCCATTGACTTCCTCTGCATGTGACGTCATCGCATTAGCGGTGCTTTTAGCTGGTACAAGTAAACTCAACTAAGCTGGCGTACAAATCAGGCTACGTCGTCAGCCGTTACGATTGCCAAAATGCCACCCATCAATATCACTATCACAACTAGACGTCTATGTAACAGTCTCAACAACAGAAAAGTTTCGGTAGACTATACACACTGACAAAAAGCCTAGCTGTCGATAGGGACAGCTGACACTGTCAGTAACCTTCAACGTTATCCAAATTCCAAAGTCAACGATTTCGCGTAACCTAAAAGGGCGTATGCCACTTCGTATTAGTGATTAATAGTAACCTTAGCCCGATCTCTCACCACTTCCGACATACGGCCACTTAGAGCTTGAAACTTTCCAGTGAAAACTGCGGCCAAACCGCTGCAGGTGGAGACACGGTTACAATTGATGGCCTATAGGATGTCGCGAGCGCCTTATCCGATGGTACCATCGCCGACCCCTATGACTTACCGTTTAGCCACAATACAGCAGTTACAGACGGACGGACAGACGACAGACTACAACATTACCACAAGCTCAACCGTTACGTAAGTACGGTCGGCTAAAAAAGTCACAAGAAGGTATTTTATAAGCGTTTCACGAGTCGTCCGCATTTAAATATAATAAACAACCACTGTTGCATGCTGCATGTTTCTGACAAGGAAGATCGTCGGTGCTTGAAATTTCAGTTTTGCCCATAAATTCCAAAGAAAGGAGGCTTTTCAGTCCGAAATTTTGTACTGTATTTTCGGGACAGAACTTTTCCCAACAGCTTAAAATTTAGGGGGAGGACAACTTCGTTGTTTCTGTTGCATGTCTGTGGGAATATCACAACTTCCTGTCTCGCTCAACTTTTCTAACGCATGCCGTCTCTGACGCAGGCTGTCTTCAAATGAGGGCCCTAAAACCCGCTGTTGTCACTACTGCTGTGGTGTAAGGACTATCGTTGCCCAGTGGACCCATAACACGCACAAACACTAACAGCCCGTACGTAAATATTATTATCACAGCCTTTACGCTGTAGAGCGTAGGCCTACAGTACACTGTTACGTTTTCTCTTGTCTCATGTCAACAAGCAAGTAGAATTCGCCGTACACGCCAACGGAACGACAACAACAACATGCCTAATCACACCACTGTCACTGGCACATAACAGCGACGACAACGAACGTCTTTTCCACGAAATGGCCTACATGGGCGTTGACGTCAAGCGGAAGAAAGCCAGTAGGAAAATCCAAAATGCACAAACAAAAACTACGAAACAAACCAACTGCTGCTGCTGCGTGTAATACGCAATTCCACACAAGCTAATAGCCTAGAAACTGCCGCACCCCATGCTTAACGTAAAAATTGCGGCCAAACCGCTGCAGACTGAGACATGGTTACTATTGACAGCCTATAAGAAGTCGCCAGGGCCTTATCCGACCATGGCTGACTCCCTACGACTTACCGTTTAGCCACAATACGTCCGTTACAAATGGACAGAAAGACATACGACATGACGACAACCATGCCAATGACGCCTACAGCATAACACATACAACGATCGTCTTGCGAAAAATGCAGTGCGAAAGCATGTATAAAAAGCAAACACTACCTTGTGAAATATAAATGTAAGCAAAAACTAATGATAATAACAAAAATTTACGTAAATAAATAAAACACTTCAAACCAACATTGCGATGAATGATCTGTACGACACTAGACTGTGTTAGACCCACACAGTTTAGTGTCATGCAGACCATTTACTGCAATGTTGGTCTGAAGTGTTTTTCTTCAATTTTACGAAAATGTTTGTTTGTTATTATGCATATTTCATTGATATTTCACAAGGTAGTGTAGAGACACATTTACAGTATGGTAAAATATGTAATAATCACGTTATTGCAAATTGTCTGCAGAGTGTGCCAGCGAAAGAATTTTGAAAATCGTCAATAACTGTAATAATATATAAATAATAATAAATAAGTCAATAACTGGCAAAGATATGGACAAAAGTAAAGTGGCACGTTTTTTGGGCCCACCCTGTATATCAGCAGACGAGTCAGCTGTTCAAGTGACTGCCGGTCACTGACAAATCAGCAAGCAGATAAAATATCTGTCGTCACTGCCCAGAATAGACACGTGTGAGAAAAACACAGATCAGATGTTATCTGCAAGGATATGATATTACCCGGTACCATACATAATGCAGCATCTACAACTACAGTATGTATAAAACGGCATATACGGGTACACGAAAGCTGAATCAAAATCGACTGCCTGGCAGGTCACCTCGTACAGCGCTTTGAGCTAAAGCTAAAAATAAAGCTAAAATGCGGCGACCTATGTACGTCGTATGGCAGCTAGCTGGCTGGTGTTCAATCGACTGCGATGTGAAACTAAATAGAAAAAAAACTAAAAAAGACAAAGGTTAAATAAATGTCGTAAGATTAGCAGTCAAAGTTAATATTCAAGTACTAAAATTTTCGTCAAAAAATAATTTCTTGCTTATTAAATGTCAGTGGGAAACACAATGTCATCTCTTGCTATTTGGTTACTGACTAACGCTGATAGGAAATGTCAGTTACGCTTATTAAACGCATTAGAAGACAAGCCGGCGTTAAGCACTCTATCCACACTAAACTTATTACGCTATCCGACGACGCTGCTTTCAGCAACACGTCGAGATTATCACCTAATGGCTAGTCTATTACTTAGCACGGCATTACGACGGCGCCCAAGCCTTGGCGAACAACACTGTACGACATCACTATATACTAATGAGTTTGCTAGTTGACCAGATGGACAATGATGTAACAGGAACACTTTACAAGTTTACATCAATGCACTAAACATTATGAACTAGAAATTTTGGGCAAAGTGCCAAAGCCCAACATGAGACTGCCTGGTGCCAAAAGTCATATTGCGGGAATTTTTGGGGGGAAGAGGGGAAGGGGGAGGTTGAAGTTCCTCTTGTAGCAGTCACGTGACCCAAACTCAAATGCATTAGCATTCGCCAAATGCACACTGTCCACTTACATTGGGTCAACATGAGTGCCTAGAACTTTTTTGTTAGTGGACCAAAGTACGTGATTTTTTTTCTGTTCAACGCAAAAGAGATCGTGCTTAATAATGCCATTTACAGCTTGTTGACGTCTTCATCTGTTCCAGAGATACTCGCGTTCAAATTCGAAAGTTTTCCTAAATACACCAAATTTTGGACATCTATGCCCTCCCAAATTTTAAGAAGACGGTGCCCCCCAAACATTGTACCCACCTTATAATGCCTACCTAGTGGCACGTCACGTGGTAAAGTTTCATTAGGCTACTCCTTCCCCTACCCCCAAAATTATACGCACTCATTCACTCATTCATTTTACGCTTGTTTCACTAGCAAACACCAAGTTTTTCGGATAGACAAGGTCCCCCCCCAAAGATGTTTCTAAAATCAAAGTAAACAATGCAATTATAATCATTTTGCATAAGTAAATAACAGACACCATTACGCACATACGGGGCTATCAGGTTCAGCAACAAGAAGACACATAAGCAGTAACAAAACTGACAACAAGTGAACAGAACTTGAGCGAGAAAGGACCGATCTCGCCCAGTCAGTTCCAGCATAAAACAATGTAAAACAGACGGCAACCAAACTAGTCACTGACGCTACAAGCCAGTGAGTGTGCTCTTATAACAGCAGTAGGCTGCCATTCACCATTCACTGCACACTGGTCTACAATCACTGCTAAACAGTAATGTTTTATTGTTAACCTGAAGCAAGTCCACTAACTCGTGCCAACTTGCAACCTACGCCCCTCCCC
>Ga0056128_1003599_pt1 | contig 19118 bp, 12 predicted proteins | sample WorMetLIZISLAND2_FD_71113 | JGI IMG/M metagenome (GOLD analysis project Ga0056128, IMG submission 71113) | Marine gutless worms symbiont microbial communities from Max Planck institute for Marine Microbiology, Germany - Olavius geniculatus... ... | reverse complement strand
AAATATGGCTGTTTGTTAAATATTCTTTGCTAGTCGTGATGTAATGCTGACGTCATGTGTCGCGAGAACAAAATGGCTTGTCGCAACTGGTGCTGACATACTTGCTGAACAGTTAAACTGCTTCGATGATAAACTTCATCTGCTTTATTGATGACAAACTGAAGTTTTACCATTGCAACCACAAAAAACACCCAAAAACGATCACTTTTGCTTAACTTCAACACCTTCCAACGAGACAGTGCACCAACACACACCGCTTCGGATCGCGAGATGTCCGATTTCATGCCCCTATGTTGCTTAGTGCTGATACGATAAATATTTTTAATCAGTGAACAAGATAAAGTTCAACCATCGAGGCAGGGTAGTAACTGACAGCACCAATTGAGACAAGTAAGCTTGTACTCACGACACATTATGAAGCCAGCATTACATCACAACTAGCAAAGAATATTTAACCAACAGCCACATTTTGTTGAAACATTTTGAAATAGTATTTCTTCAGCTACAACTGGTAAAAATTTCATGTAAATTGATCACCGTAATTATGAGGGTGCCTTTTATGAAACATCGTGCACACGAGTGTTTCTTTAGCTGAATTACATATTTCATCATAAACAATACACTGAAAAATCTGGCATTTCCAAGGCCATTTGGCAGTGCAAGACCGTAGGCTAACTCTGTAAATATTTGCCAATTATGGAACAACTGAAAAAAATCAGCAGCAATTTTTACCAGGTCCTACAGCAATCTTAAAATGTTGCAGCAAAAATAGCTCATCCTATGAATGAGTGCTGACAAATTTCCTTATATTTTTGCCACAAAATTACTAAGTATATCTCACTCGAGATAACAATATTTGAACACTACATTTTAATTTACCAAATCATTCATGAGGTGCAGAGTTCTGTGACAATAATACAGGTAGGTCTATAACAATGTCAAAAGGCAAAATCGGAAATAATTGACAAAACAGAAGTTAATGATGAAATCAAACCACAAATTGGACGATAAGACAAAATTGGTGAAAATTCAACTGCGAACAGTATTAGCTGTACGGATGCTGCAGATTGAAAATATAAACTGTACACATAGTGACTCAACACTGGCTGTAGCTACTGGTGTTTAGATGGTGTTTGCCAAATGGCATGTAGCATGAGTGAGTGAATGAGTGAGTGAGTAGGGTTTAACGCCCTGCCCGACACAGTATAGGTCATTTCGGGGATGGCCTTTGCAGGCAAAATTGCACGTACACATAATAACAAAACAAAGTTTAACCTTTACGAAACACACAAAAAAACAAAAAAACGACTTAAACCTAAAATTGTAAGAACTGCCGATTATAATTGTGCATATGTAACGATAATGGCAGTTCTAATAATCTTCACTACATGTATTCTCCAGACAGTCATCAATATCATAATGCTGTCTATTGGAGGCACGAAGCATGAAAAAGCCAAGTAAGGACCAACAAATAACTAAGAACAAATATCGCAGGTTACTTGAAGCTATGCTGTACCAACAACAATCCATTCCACAGCTAGGAAATCAATGCACGGAGAGAAGAAACCTTTGCCGAGACTTCTAAATCTACTGAGTGGGCCAAAAAAGTGACACCCACTTCAGCTACACCCAAATAAAATGCAAAACATGAGACATTTATAGAATGTAAACAATATTTCATGTTTGCTATTAATTATTCACAGTTTAAATGTGCTCATTTATTCTGAAACATTAATTTTGTCATAACCCCAGCGTTTCAACACACACATGCTGCAAGTGCAACATTTAAAAGTTTACGTGACACAGCACAAAACTCAGTGGCCCCCTATAGCACTTGCTAATTCAAAAAGCCGTACCTCAAATCAGGTAATGGCAGCAAAACTCTGTACAGTGGAAGACAGGGAACTTGTGGTAAGTTTTTGTACATCAATGTCAGAAAATTTACGTAAACATAACCTCACTCGTTCGGCACAGGTAACAAAACAACATTAAAAAAACAAACCTGTGTTACAAATTTCAGGGATGTTAATGAGGCGAAAATATGGTGAAAACAAAAAAAATTGAAAGAAAACAACGAGAACGAAACTATGAGAACGAGAACAGTAAAACTAACATTTAACGAAATATATGGTGCAGCAGTTGGCACAAACTAATTTTCATTTTAAAATCAAACATGCAATTATGAAAGCCTATAGCCTACCACTGTTATTTGGCATCAGTCAACATTCTTTTTATCATCAGCATCAATGTTTCATTCAACAGTTTGAAGATTGCCGGACAGTTTGCTGCAATCAATCGTTACATTTCAGGAAAATACTGCAAACAATTTTGGTACTTTTTGAATCGCTGAGGTCACAAGACCAAACTGCATGAAAATGAGAACAATTTGACAAGAACGAGACCACTGAATTTTGCCTCGAGACCATGCTGGCCTCAACAACTTAACATCCCTGGTTAAAATCACACACACATTCTATGGACATCGAAGGTCGGGAATGGAAAGCGTCTATACATGAACACTAGCAGAGGTGGGGTCTTTAACACAGATCAGTTATACAAAAGCGAAACTGACATTGTTGATTTGACTGTGACCTTCTGGTGACTACATACCATCATAATATACTTCAATCGCCTAGACTTTCCTATCCTACAGTGAAGGCATTGACGTACACGGAAGCTAAACTACCTAACAGTAACAGTGACAGCTGTCTGTCCTTGGGGCATTAGAGGTTTTATCAGAATGTGCTACACCAATTCATACTTGACAGTTTGGGCAGCAACTTTACAAATTTTGAGGTTATGAGTTTCCAAAGGTGTCAAAGGGAGTCAGGTCTGAAGAAATGTAACCAAGACTCCCCCAGTGACAGCAAGGTTTGTGGGAATAGAGTCAGCTGCTAGAGCAATTTTATGCGATTCCCTAAGATACTGCAATGAATGCACTCTGCTTCAGATATGCTAGACCAATTAGTAAGCCTATAACCTGACAAACAATGAACCTAGGGCATCACTTACCACAGACCACTGCCCCAACTCAATAGTTGGGACAGCAGCTGTTGCCCCTGTTGTACAGTTGTCACCGCCTAGTTTACAGACAGTTCGGCCACAGGATGCTTCAGCGGCCATTCAATTTGGCCACCGAAATGCTGAGATGTGACGTGTCATAATTACTTTATGTGGGTCCAAAGTATCCTTCGGTCCTGAAGCAGTGACACAATTTCATGCAAGTGTGAAGCGTAGAGTAGGTGAGAGTACCAGACTGCTATGTCACAGACACATGGCACTTCCAGTGCCGACATATCAGCACATCCAGCCAATGTTCAACCGACTGAAATATGGCTCCTGTAAAAAATGTTCGGTGTGGACAACAAAACTTAAGTGACTTAAGTCAACACTTTTAATAAGAGTATTCTTCACAAAAAGTCAAATGAATTATAGGCCTAAAAATTCCTACGAAATGCGACAGAGTTGATCGGCGACCAAAATTTCCTGCGGCTGAACTGGCAATACACCTCGCCACCTATGCTACGTAATTGTCACAATCATCCTAGCTCTGTTTCTGCTGCTGTATGTCATCTTGACTCACAGGCTGCTGCTCCTGCTGCTGTTTGCGTTCCTCGGTCTTCTGTTGTTTATTCTCCTCCAGAATGCGCCTCTCCTTGTGAATGATTGACATGATGCTCGTCAACTGCTCAGGACTTAGCTTCACATCCTCTTCTTCCAACAACTCTATCACCTACACAGCACAACATGCACAAGTTAAGCTAGACCTCCAAGCTGTAGTTGCAGCTAACCAGAAGCCCAGCTGTCACTAGGGAAGGCCAACCGTACCATATGAAGTCCAAAGGCCAGCGTCCTGGTTGCATGGATAAAGTGACTTCCCAGAGATGACGTACAGCTCCATATATACTACGGTAATGCTGCCACTGAACACTATAATCAATGGTGAAATACAGTACGGCACACATAAATGATGGATGCAAGCAGCAAGTTTGCACTGAAAAAAGTGACCAAACTGCTGGAGATAGCAAAATGGCTACTATTGACAGCCCATAAAAACTCATCATCACCCTATTCAATGGTATCATCGTGACCCCGTACGACGTACCATTTAGCCACAATACCTGCATCACAGACAGACACAACCTTGTGCCTTAGTTACAACCGGTAGTAAGGTCAGCCAGAAAGCTGAGCTGCAATACATCTAAGCTAAGCTCGATTTCGTTTGAGCTGGAATATGTCCAAGGCAAGTCGTGCAAACCAATAAAATTTTTAGTTCAAATTTCAAACTGCCAACCACCAAAAATAGAGGGACAATTATGCTGTTTCAACAGATGCCCTGCTAATTGATGGCATCTACAAAGTGCAGACTTGTCAATTCATAACTGATTTCCTTGCGTTAAAGTACCTGACAGTCAAATGGTTTTGCAGCATACATAGCCACTTAGCAAAGTTACTCATTGTGGATATGATTCAATACCATACTCCATTTAGAGATCTTAATTTGCAATCTTCCTGCTCATTAATATATGTCTGCTACAGCAGTTTCTGTGACTTACCATATGTCGACAGCAAACCGAGTCACTTAATTACTCAAGATATGCTTCATATCCAGAGATTGTGACCTTTAACTTTTCAAAATATAAAACTGTCACAGGAGCTGTAAGCCCACATGAAACAGAAGGACAGAAAAGACGTGTAATGCAAATAAAAAGAAGACTGCACAGAATGGTACAATTACCTCCATGACGACAGCCTTGTCAACGACACCGTCATGGTCCTCATCCAAGACTCGAGCTATCTTCTCATATTTGCTGCTGTCTGATACATTCTGCAGCTTCTGTAGCGACTCCAGCATCTCCGTGATTGTCACCAGATTGTTCCTATGCACACAAAGATAAAGATGCACACAAACTATCAGAAATTGAATTAATTGCAAATTTTTCCAATTGATCAGAAAGACAATTAGTGTGCTAAAAATGCCAATTAATAAACATTAGAACTGGTATATTTCTTTCTTGCTACCAACAACCAATGCCTAAAGTGAAATGTCGACAGCAGGATATATGCGTATTGTAAACCAGTGTTAGCAGCAGTTCAGCAGACTATGCAAAAATTCAACCAGCGAAGATGGCATGTTTTCATGAATTATCAAATAATGCATGCCAAACATCGAGAAGATGGCCAAAAATACAAAAATCTTAAGATAGCTTGAAATTTTATGAACATTTCCGATTGCACAAAAACCTACCAATTACACAAACCATGTCACATCCGTGTAATTGTGAATTACGTTGGGCCTGAATCATGTGCCTCTGACTGTTTCAAGATATGGCCGTTTTACAGCACCATGTAAATGTGTTTTGATCAACTAACTGACTGATCAACTAATTAATATCGAGCCAGTACTCACTGTTTCTTGGAGATCTCATCAAGAATTTCCTTCTTGCGATCGTCACTGATTGGTTCCTTGCCGTCAGCCCTCACCTCCACGCGTCCTTTCTTAGCCTCAATGTCCCCAATCAGCACCTCCTTGCGAGCACTAAGCTCAGTCACCAGTTCGTCCATCTGTCCAATCATCTGAGTCACCTTGCGGGACAGACGCTGGGCAGATTTGGATTCAGTCAGGTCCGACAGAGCACCGTGACTCGACTTCACTACATCACGTACGTCCTCCAAGTTCTACGCAGAAACAGGCAAAAGCTGCGAATTATTATTATTGTTATTACTGACAAGGGAAAGATTAGAGTGACATTGTCACATCAAAGACACTGCAGAAGCACTGTACATAAATTACACTAAGCATGTTGTGAGCAGTAGGCTAACAAATGTCAACCTGTCAGCGGCAGTTCACGAGTCAGTCCAAAAACAACTGGCGAAAGCGGCGTGCTTTTGTCTGTTGCTGACACTGCAGCAGTGAGTTGGTGGAGAAAATAGATATGACTACATATCCCTTTCTCTTTGTGGATAGCATGATATCTGTGGATGGGATGCTATTTGGCATAATCCCGTATGCATGGTTCCTACTACTTTGCAGAATTCATTTTCACTGACTTTTTCGAGACAAAATGAATTGTTATCCCTGACTAATCTGTTCACGAAAAATACCTGTGTGTACCAATGTTGGTTTTCAATTACTTGCAATCACACTAGAAACAAGAGTGGAGGAACAAATTCAAAAGTGGACATAAAAATAATCGGCGAGCGAAGCGAGCAGAAGAAATTTTAAACCATTGTACGCAGTCTGCATACAACAGTTCAATTTTTTCTGCATTTTTGTTACCTTTTGCATCCTAGTACTATGATTTACCCCGACTTTCTCTGACCCTCTGATTTTTCCCCGACTTTAAAATGTCGAATTCCCTGACTTTCCCAGACTTCCCCTGACCGTAGGAACGATGCACATGGCATGTATGCTCAGTCTAACTGTCCAACATGATGTCTTGTGCTGCTTAAACATAGTTTTCAGATGCACCTAACTTCATAAGGCGGACTGGTGGAATAATGGTATTAGCCTACGATGCTGACTTACAATCAGAATGTCATGGCTTGTGACTTCTTGTCAGGTGGCTACTACTAGGATGTGTTACTGTCTACGAACAGATAAACCATCTCGCTATATAACCAACACCAATCTCAACACGGCCTTCCAGGACCTCCGGGCTAGATGATTTGAGTACCAACTGCTTGGCTGGTGTTAAGGTAGGGCACACTTACCTGTGTCAGGTGGCACACATCGTTCCTTCCCCGCTGCTGCACAGGCTCTCTGCAATAAACTCTCTGCAAACACTGGAGCTGCTGGTACACTGTGCACATCAAACACTAGGCTTAAAACAGAATTGTTCACTCCCACCTATGCCACCTAAGCAAACAGCTTGGTACCAACATAATGCTTCTGAATAACAACGACAGTGTGACAACTGCTGCAGCAGTGGTGCTATACCAAATTATTTTTAGACTAAATCAGATTACAAACAGAACCTCTTGATATTCGGTAATGTCTTCTTTTAACGCTGCCAAATCCTCGACCTCCAGACCCAGCTCTCGTCGGGACTCGGCAATGTGCTCAAATACGTCTTCAATTTTCTCCAAGTCTTCCGCATCAATCTCAGTGATCTTCTCCTCACCTAGACATGACAAACAACCAGTGATGCAATAACAATAATAATAAAGTTGATTTATACACAGCGCGTGAAAGCAAGTCACTAGGCGCCGCAGCCTCAATCAAACAGATATGTTTTTAGCTGCACTTTGAACTGGTCTAGTTCTCTGCAGCTCACAGTGCAGCCGGCAAACTATTCCAGACTTGTGGGCCGACGTCTGCAAATGATCTGTCACTAAGCCTTGTCCAAGCTCTTGATCTCACAATGTCTCAAGAACTAAAAATAAAGTCTCGTTCTTGTCATAAAAAGTTGTTTTTGTTATCAATTACTATTAAATATTTTAACAGTAGTTAAACAGCTGGTATGGAGCATACCTTGTCACATCTACTCTCTAACGACAACTGTTAATCAGTGACTGACATGAATATGTCAAAACATTTGATGCTGCATAAAACATCTTGGTTTTAGTCTTGAGAAAAACGCATATCAGCAGTTTTGATAAAGAAGGTCTTAAGCATAGTACTAAAAAAGTGTTAGTCTTAAAAATGTCTTGATTACATCACAACAAACAACTGAATGAAAGTTTATTAAATCAAAATAGTAAAACAGACAAATCACAACATGTACATTACAGTTAAAATAAACTTGATTAAACACCAGTAAACTGACATAATAAGCAAACTACGAATGACTAAATTCACACATCAAACAGAAACAATGAGGTACTCTAAAATATTAAATACAGCAAGTAAACTTATGAAAACAATCAAAAATAGTACACACAGAAATTTTATTCACAAAATAATTAGATAACGTACAAAATCACAGATGCAAATGGATTCGAAAACTATCACAAAATCCAAACCTACCTGGTGTTACTAATTCTGGAGCTTTGTCAGTTAATTCTTCTGCTGCTAACTTCTGCGCCTCTGGCTGAATACAGCACACACACCAGTGAGTTAACATGCATATGGAAAAAATAAACTGTAGAAATGTTTAACGAGCAAAATATCGAAGAAAAAAGATAATAATGCAACCAGGATCAACAATATAATCAGTGGTGTTGTGTGATGGGAAGGGAAGCATGAAATTACAATTTTTTTAACAAGACAGTGGAAATTACGAGTGCTCACAATTTCAACTTTGCCCATTAATTCACCAAAAAAGAATCTTCAGCACCAACTTTGGAATTTTTGTGAAAAAAAATTCCAATAAAAATTTTTTGGACAGGCCAAAACTTAGGGGGAGCAATTTCCCATGCCGCCACTGATGCGAATCCAACGAATGCCTGATTCGGTAACATGGGGCAGAAATTCTGAATCAGTACAAATAAAAGGCTTTCAGACTTTCAGCCTGTAAGCCATCTGTCACATGACTGACTGTGTCAAAGCAACATCAACATTACCACTACTATGATCAATTTTTGATTTTGACATATCTAAAGTTACTCCAGTTTAGGCTGGATAGCCAAAAATACTGACAGTATCAGTTTTGAATTTCTATAGAAATAACTCATCTTTATGGTACTCGGCAGAGTCTAAAGCAATAAGCCTGCAACAGTCAAAGTGTCCAAATTATCATCCATTTATTATCTCCATGCTACAGTGGGCTGGCAACATCAAACCAATTAAGCAATTAAGAATGCAATTGCAATTAGGAAAATTTTTCTAATTAATTACAACTGTAGTCACAAAGTTCCTTAATTGCTAAGTAACTAAAATTAGAATTGGCACAAAATCTAACTGACTAGCTAATTAATTACAATTAGCATAATTAACTTCCTATCACCTGGATGACGTCAGCAGCAGCCTCTGTGAGTACTTTGACCTTTGCCAGTTTTTCGGCTTCCTCTTCCTGCCTCCTCTCTTCCTTCTCCCTGCGAATTATCTCTTCCTCCTGGCGGATCACTTCCAGCTTGGACTTGTTGTCCACTCGATCACCAGCAACCTCCAGGATCTTCACCTTCGCCTCCTCGGCCTTCACGTACACAGCAAATACACTACAGACAACTGTCAAGAGTGCCAGTTCTATATACCGCGTAAACTAGTTGGTGGCATGGCATAGCAGTAACACGTTGTGTCTGATCAACTTGCTCTACATTGGGCCAAGTTGGACGGTTGACTGTCTGAGGACAGGTAAACCATCTCAGCCAGCTAGGTTGACTCAGCCTTCTACCCTCTGTGGGACAGTAAAATGAGTATCAGCTGTTAAGCTGAGTAATAATACTAAATGATGATAGTAAACTAGTCCCTATAGGCAGGCACTGATCTATTGCCTCAGGCTGATTGGCTTAGTCCAAAGGTCGACAGCCATCTGGCACTTATGCTACATTCAGTCAAATGAACCGAGTGAACTCTTGCAATGGCATTGCCGTGATGACAGCAAATTAAACACTGGCATCATTATTATTGTAAACTAGGAAAACAAAAACTATTTTAACGTTAATAAAGCAAGAGCACTGGATCAGAACAAAATTGATGCTGGGCCCGGTTAGTACTTGGATGGGTGACCACTGGCCGATGCCACTGAACCAGCTTGGTATGTAACTGGGCCACCCAAGTCAACTCAGCCTGGCCATGCCTACAGAGGTACTGGGTAGGTTAAACGGTGCAACGAGTACCGACAAAAGCTGGGATGTAATCAGGCACAACACGCAATGCATTAGCCCCATCAATTGGTGTCTGAATGAGGGCCATCAGCACTGCCTATAGGTATTACGGAACTGGAAAACTTTATGCTAACATAACGTCAGGATAAAACTGGCATTGGAGTCAATGAAAGCTGTCACTGACCGTGGCTTCTGGCAAGACAGAAATGGTAGCCTTCAGTTGATCCTCAGCAGTAAGGTGCTCGGGCAGATAGAGGGCTCGAGATAGCAGGAGAAGGGACGTCGGAATCTTGTAGTTGAGATGGAGATCAAGCCATTCACTCAGCTGATATTTCAGCCGCTGTTCTGACATACCCAGAGATCGCATGCCACGAGTCCGACATGCATCCTGAAGCTCCCACACGGCCAGCGTGTCAATGCCTTCCTTCTCTATAAGCTGTCAAACACATTAACAATCAAATCACTTCACCACAAACTATTGTACTAGTTCCATGCTACTCACAGCAATACTTCTCAAGGTAATTTCTGTTCTGGTGAATCATCATTCAAGAAATGATTTCTATTTACCAAAAAAATTACGTACAGTCAGAATGAAAAAAACTATATCGACTAAACAAAATCTGATTTCTCTCAAATGAAACATTTTTATTCAGCTTGCAAACAAGCAATATCAAATCTGTGCTGCACACACTTCATTATAAAAAAATAACATTGTTCAAAGGCTAAGAGTACATTCACACTGACATGCGTGCAAGTACAAGTCCGAATTTCCATTTATAAACTGCTTGTTACTCATGCAACCTTCAGCTATGTGACTGGAGCAAGCACAAAACTCATATTGATTGACTGTTGAACACAGAATGACTTGAGCAAAAACATAAAAAGACAGAACCAAACAGAGTTTGAACTGCTTACTATGGCTACGTGTAATGTCATGCCATAAGAAAGCCGAAAAACAGAAATAAAATGTAAGAAAGTCCAAGATCAAGAGTCAACTGACTCTATCATCGGCTTCCAACTGTCGGAGTTTCATCTGGAGCTGAAAGCGGAGGAAATAACTTGTGCCGACAGTCGGGAGATCAACGAGTCGACACAACGCTCTCAGCTGGTCATAGGTCAAGTTGTCCAGAGTTATTTCGTCCTCAAACAACTTGGAAAACCGCAGAATTTCCTCGTTCGATGTTCGCACTCCGGACATGCGAATCTAGACAGGCACACAGAAAAGGAATTTTTAACAACCTATATTCATCCACATGTCTAAGAGCTTGCACAGAGACTAGTTTCAAGAACATCAAAACAGTTTTTAGTTTCAGTCACAAGAGAAAAGTTATACTTGAAGGCTTGATGTCAGTTCTGACAGAACCAGTCACCAGAATAATGTGCATATAACTGTGGCATTTCTAAGTCATCAATAAGTCATAACATTATTACATGTCACAATACTTTAGATAATAGTAATGATACTACCATGCTGACAACAAATTAAAACAGCGTGAAGACAGTGACAGGGCATGACATCACAAACTGTCTCAAATTTTAACCATCAAGAAACGTTACATGAACAATGTGCTGCAGCAAATGACTACGCAGAGCCAAATCTACTGGCAACATGGCACGATACAAATTCATGCAATTCATTTAATATCATTATTACCATTATCACTATTATTATAAGCCTTGGCTCAGACACGTAGAACATGCCAACAATTATGTTACGAGGACCAGTTAAATCAAAAATCGGAACCTCATCCATGAACTTGACAAATTCCTGCACGGTCGCCTCACCCTCGGTGCCGGAACCATCTCGGCGCTGTAAAGCCGTCTCTTCAATGGTGTCTTGCAAAAACTTTGCCATCTCCAGCTTCACTTTCAAGCGCTTACGACGCTTCTCCAGCTGTGCCAAACAGCAACATCTAATTACAAATGGCAAGGCATATTTTCCAACTGACAGTTGCAACTTTCAGACAGCGGAGATTATAGGAGATCAAAGTTTCAATTCTCAGCAGTTAATTTTTGCCATGATGTTATGGACTACAAATGCATGACGGTAGCAAAAATGCAATATTAAATAAACTATTAAATAAACTCATATGAAAGCCAGTTACTCAGCAAATCACTTACTTGCTACTGGCATGTAACATTTAACTGTAACTTACTCGTAACACTTGCACATAAATACTAAATTCATTCAACTTCTGGTACTATGTAATGTACCGGTATGTATACAACTGTACACATTTCATCAGATTATTCTTGTACAATATATTTCTATCACCAATATATGTAAATGGCCCTTTTGGCATGCATAATGCTAAGGCAGTTACAGTCATACTTATTTATAATACATATACAAATTACTTTTTCACTAAACCTACCCATGACTGACAATGGAACAAGATAAATAGCATATGGTAAAAAAACCTTTGATTGAATAAAATGCAACACAATACAAAAAGTTTGGACCATCTTGACAAGATGCAAACTGCACCTAGAACAAATGAACGGCAATTATTTGGACAACCAGCCAAGCCAGGTTAATCTGAGTATAACTGGCATAGATGAATATATATCTAATAATAATAAAGTGATTACAAATTTTACAATACCTCTCGATCTGAATCAGCAAATGTACTCGGTAACATGCCAGGAAAGAGCTTAAGAGCAACTGGCAACAAAAACTCTGCGAAGGGCACGATGATAAACACAGAAAACGGAACAAGCCGAAACATATCTGCCGTCGTCCGCACAAGCTGCCCAAAAAACAACAAATTAAGAGATTTGCAACAGTGTTCACATTAATTATTAATCATGTGACTAATAAATCATTTTGAAATTTTTAGCAATTAATATAATTTTAATCCTTAAATTTGTTGATTAAAGCCACATCACCAAGAACATTATAATGCAGAATAAACGACAAAGCATTTGATGAGTGATAATCACTTTCTCCAAAGAACATGACTGAATAAAATAAACACTTAGATCTTATTAATTATAAACCTATTCTTGTCTCAGTGCACTTGTGACACTGTTAGCTGAATAACTATTCTGGCACAATAACCAGTAACCACTCTTAGTATTAATCAAAGTTAACAATTACTTTGTAGTTGATTTTTGAATAGTCAACTGCTAAAATTTCTTCACCATTTCCAGCAAATAGAATAGATGGCAAGTTATACCAAGAAAACAAATGGCAATGCAGCAGCAAATTAGAATCACATTTATATTTACTGCTAAGACATTCATATTCATTCAACAGTAACCATGGAAACAAAAAACTTAGGTAAACACAGAGACTGGCTTTATTAAGAGCCAAGAAGCCAACCTAAAACTGTTAACAGCCATTGAATTCACACAGACACATTAGCTAGTAGCTCAAGCTCAGTTTGTCTGGAACTAACCTGTTGTCTTTCACGTCGCACTAACGATCGACCTCTTAAAACTTGCCATACTAGCCGCACAGCAACTCGTATGTCGATGAAGAGGAGTCTGAAGCCGTGGTAATAATGCACCATTTCTGCCTTGAACCGTGCCCATAAAGTCTTCTTTTTCTCCGGCGTAACCTTCTTAGCCGAATCTTTCAGTGCTACTAAGGTCTTATCGACCTTGGAATCCCGTTCCCCCTGATCCCCTGATGTTGTATGGAGCAACCGCAACACCGGCACAGTGTGCGGAACGGAATTCCTGCATTTCAGATGAATACCTACATCAATGCACTTTACACCATTGTGAGACACTGCAGGATGTGAACTGTAGAATGACTGCCATCGAACGTCGGTAAACGAAGCGGCAGAAAGCCGCTTTGGAATGGCAGGAAACCGTAGAGAACTAGAAAGAATGACTGGGTGTATGAAGCTGTGGAATCTCTGCTTATCACAGGCTGAGCAATGGACAGAAAGCTGCTGGTATGCAATAGAACTAGACCACTGGATCCATCTGCAAATGTACACACAAATGTGACAATATGCAATGCACTGAAAACATCTCCAAACAAGTGATCTGCTAACGCAAACAGAAATGCGCAACAGCGAGGGGGGGCATGTTTGAAACACAGTAAAACAAAGTCTAATTCATTTACCAGAGGGCGCCAGGTGCCAGCCGACCTGCGGCTATAGTATCTATAGTGTTTTATTTACTTGTACTCACCAAAGGTCGCCTCTATTGCTCTGCTAACGTCGTATCGGCTGGATATACAAATTTTGCATACCCCCCTCTCATTTAACGCCCTCGTTCAGGGTGACCCCCTTCAAATTTATAGAAAAGCTGTACGGTTCCTGAAACTAGAGTCTTCCAGGCAGCCGACAGTGAAGATTTGGTGATCATAGCTTGCACCGTTTTTGATCCACCCATGTGACAAACAGATGGACAAATGGACGGACAGAATTGTGATGGCTAAGACGCGCTACAGCAGTAGGCCAGTAGCTGCTGTTGTGCGTAAAAACTCTCTCCAAATATGTATCAGTACTACCTGAAATTCAAGCAGTGGTAGATTCAAAGAGGGGGGCACAGGCCTTCCCCCTTTTTTTACCTTTTTTACCTTTACCTGCGGGGAGGGTCACCACAAGAGCGGCCACCCAAAAACTTTGTAGAGGCCACTAGCGAGTAGCGAGTAGTAGCGAGGCCACTTCATGGGCCCAGTGCGCAACCCCGACAGACCTCAAGGTCGACAAAACCTCTTAGAAGCTTTCACAAACTTTAAGAGGAGAAACCAATGGATGTCACTCAAGGTGTCTAACAAAATAGTATAGTCTCCAAGGATATTCTTACGGACAAGCATTAAAGCACTGCACTGGGCAATGAAATGTAAAGATGTATCCTCATCTTCTTGACAGAGAGGACATTTGGAAACCTGACTTACACCCATAATAAATAGGTGCTGATTAAAGTCTGCATGACCAGTAAGTATACCAACTAGGATCTGTAAATGTATCAGTACTACCTGTAATTCAAGCAGTGGTAGATTCAAAGAGGGGGGTACAGGCCTACCCCCCATTGACTGGATGTATTTTATAACTAAATGAAAATTTTGCACTCAAATGCATTATTTTGGCATAAAATGTGGAAAAATTTTCTGGTAAGAGACCATAGCTTACTCCTACCCTTCTGCCCTCTATTCCAGAGTTTTGGATCTGCCACTGAATTCAAGTGGGACATCACAGCAAGGAGATGACACAGAATGGATAGCTGGTATGCACTGTGGAAGCATTATGTCAGCTCCAACAGAGATTATATTGATTATATTGTCTTCATAAAACAGAGTGCTCTGGCATCACACACATGGTCACTAATATCACCTACGATCGCTCAGCACTCGTTGTATCGACGTAATTCATAATATTCATATCGAATTACAAGTGTATTGAATGCCCACCATAATATCTCAACATGATGACACTGTTGAATATTGAATTACCTGCCAGTAGAACGAGCTGACAAACTAACAGAATACAGATGTCGGCGAAATGAACCTACGACAGCACAAAGCATGGACAACGAATTATTAAGATGAAACAGTCAATATTTACTACCCATCACTTTATGTACCGGTGTGTGTGCATGTGTACTGTGATTAATGGTTGAGCAATATTCTTAAGCCCAATGTCATAGACCCCTATGTTGCCGACATTTTGCTAAGCCACAGGTGCTGCGAAAATTGGAATAAGGAAATAAATTGGAACAATGGGAATTGTGGCAAAGCTGCCGAGAAAATCGCAGCTAGCTGAGAAAAATCTGTCACTCGATCTGTATGAACACTAAACAATCACAAAGCACCAAAGAAGTTACAGTATAAATGATGCATAGTTTTGATTTATCGACAAATGTACACTCAGTCAAAATTTTACAGTAACTGTTCTTTGTATGAAATTTTGGTCACAGCTTACTTTTAGATAAGCAAGGTGTTATCTGCTGTGAAAATTCACGGAATGTAAGTAGTCGATTTTCGCCATCTGCCGTGAATTTTCATACAAGCTAGCATAAAATGGTTATTTGCCATGAAAATTTACGAAGAATAAGTATTATTATCTGGTGTAAATTTGCATCAAAGCAAAGTACAGTAGCCTTAGTACAGTTTTATCAGACTATGCATGAAATAATAGTAAGTTAGCAACTGCTGTAGCCTGTAGGCCTATGTAACTAATCACCGCAAGCCCCCTACCTCCTCACACTCCCACCAACGTTTGACCTCTCCCCCAATGTCAACTTGAACCGATCCCACATCAAGCTTTGTCAAATGTTGCACTTCCCTCAATGACAAATGATGGCATTCTTACTGATGGACGCCTGCAGAAAGTTCTCCAAAGGAAAGAGGTTAATTAGCGTAAGTGTCGAATGGAGTAGTGAATGGGAGCGGACATTAAGGGATGTGGAGAAAATGAACTTGCTGCATTTTAGCTGCACAAATGATGGCTGCCCCCTGCCCCTGAAGTCCTAAAAGTTGCCCCCTTGAGAATAGTAATATGCTTTGAGCTGTTGAATTTGACAAATTCTGTTTCACTTGCATAAAAACTCAAACGATGCTAAGTTAAAACGATTAAATCAAAAACTACAATGCCGAACAATAAAAAAAGGTATGTTTAGTACGTTACATCGAACAGAATTTCGCTAAAATTATATATGACGTCGCATTGGCTATCGAAAGGCACAATGCCATGTCGACGCCAATTCTTGCTGTTTTACTGTAAAAAATCTCCCTCAACAAAAAAATAACAAAAACCCAACAATTTTATTACAGATGATAACTCATAAGACGTAAATCTTTGCAAAAACGCTTTTTGAATCACTAAAATTTGAGGACAGGTTGAAAACCTTTTACCGGTGATCCTAATCACTTCGCTATCTGCTGTATGTTGCTTCCTGCACCTGGTTTACTAAGAGAAATATGAATCCAAAAGCATAGAAATAAAAATATAAAAATGCCAAAAATGGCAAATTGGTGGCTAAACCGAGACATAGCTGCAAAAATGCTAAGCCGGCCATGAAATTCACAGTCAACTGGCTTAGGGGGTCTACAATGTTAGAGGTTCCTTTACAGTTATATCTGCGCAGCCAAAGTCGAAACTTACTCCACGACATGTTTACTCTTAAGAGCGAAGTTCTGCGACGGTTTTTGCACAAAGAAAAGACTGCACCAGAGCAAAATTTGTGCGAAACAGTATAACAACTTACCCGCAAATTTCCGATTTCACTCACGTTAGTCAATTGCCAAAGATGTCCAAAGTCAGAAAATGAAGAAATATTTATGATCGTTTCACGCTTTTCTAACTATTTTGCAACAAATCATACATGTGCTTGCAATGCGATCTCCTCATCACAGCTGTTTACTTCAAGTGTCTATCGACCGAGAACGATTGTGACACCAATCGTACTGGATGTTAGTTATTTTAATTGCAACTGAATGCGACTACAAACCCTAAACCCAACCCAGACCCTAACCCTAAAACTAACCCTAATTCTACACCTAGGTCTAAAGATCTAAACATGGTTGTTCTCGTTTTCTAGATGCCTGCGTGTTTACTTCCGATGGCAAAGAATAGTTAACGCGTTGCCTTAGTTACCAAATAAATACTGGTTACGTTACTCTAAACCTAATCCTGACCCTATTTTTAACCCTAACCCTAAAATAACCCTAATTCTACACCTAAGTCTGAAGATCTAAACATGGTCGTTCTCGGTTTTTGGATGCCCACGTGTTTACTTCCGATGTGAATATGTTTGAAGATACGCTACGTTGTATTAGCGGAAATTTACGACTGCCATGACAATCCAGTACAATGTTTATGTTGATTATATGCGAAGTTAAGTTGAAGTTGTTAAAAGTCTGTCTTACTGTTACAAAAAGTTAACTGTTTCCACCGCTTAAACGAAAACTCTGACGACAAACATTTTAAATGATTACTGATTGGTGTGCTTACTACAACATTTGCAGGCAAGTACACATCTTGTTTGGCCAAAATTTGCAGTTACCACAACCACGTAACTATGAGTTACGATATTTTATCTAAACGATATTTTATCTAAACATTGCATTGTATCATTCATATGTCACCTTTGTTTCGACTTTCGACCGATTACTACACAATGATTTCGCACATAAGTCACAACTAAAATGATAATAAATCTAACTAAAATTGTATTGACAAGAAGAAGAATAAAAAGAAGAAATTTATTTGCCAAGACTCAGTAATATGCGCTAGGCGGTACTTAGCCACACGGCGGCCATGTGGCTAATTTCTGTGATTGCCACACGGCAGCTGTGTGGCTAAGTATGTACTTAGCCACATGACGGCCGTGTGGCTATCACGAAAATTAGCCACACGGCCTATTTTCTGACACTGATTCTGCACCCTATCCATCAAAACATCCAGTAATTCATTCAACTCCAGTAAGTCATATGAAGTACGTGCTTGAACGCATTTTAAGTAAGGAATTTATGCTAACACAGCAGACTCGCACAATGTTTATATGAAGTCTGTAGTGAGATACTCTTCGTTGTAGCTGTAGCCTAGTGCGTAAGCTATCAACCTCGTGTTTTGTAGGTTGCAGGTTCGAATCCTGGCTCTACCAATTTTATACTTTTTTTTCTTTTTTCAGTTAATACTGTAAATTATTATTGTGCTGTTTTATTGCTTATTCAGCATGCTTTCATCGTTTAAAACAGGTTTTCGTAGTCGATATTAGTGATTATGTATGAAATGTAAATGTAAATCATGTAAAGAAATTCGCAAGAGGGCGCTAGTGTTTTGAGTAAAGGAATAAAATTTATTATTAATATTATGACTATGGCTAGGAATAAAGTTAGACTTAGGGTTAGTGTTTAGGGTTAGTAGTAGTGTAGAGTAAAGTTGGGGTTACGGCTATCTTATTTGAGAGAATTTTGGGACGACATGTAAACACCCAAATGAGGTGTGTAACGTCGATGATGTAATCAAGACGAATTAAGCCGGAGATCATTTGATACTTTGCCTAATGGCGAGCCGGTGATGTGCCGTCTGGCGCTGAGGTCGCTATAGTTGGCTGCCGTCCGCCAGGGCGTCCGTGCGGCAGTGCGAACACGGCCGCACAGACGCATTGGTTTTGACAGTAAGCAAGGCCGCCGTGTGGCTAATTTCTGTGATAGCCACACGGCCGCCGTGTGGCTAAGGGTAACAGGAACTTTCGTTCCCACGTACTTTCGCTCCCAGGAGCGAACTTTTGCTCGCTGGTACTTTCGTTCCCTGGAACTCTCGTTCCCAGGAACTCTCGTTCCCTGGAACTTTCGCTCCTGTGAGCGAAAATGAGGTGGAACTTTTGCTCCTCACTCAGAGTTAACATTATATGCCTACACACTTAATAGAAGCAGATGAAATCAAAGGACGCCAGCATGTGGTGTAAATGCTCAACGTTTAAAACAAGAAAGCCCAGCTGTCGCT
>Ga0056128_1003598_pt1 | contig 19121 bp, 16 predicted proteins | sample WorMetLIZISLAND2_FD_71113 | JGI IMG/M metagenome (GOLD analysis project Ga0056128, IMG submission 71113) | Marine gutless worms symbiont microbial communities from Max Planck institute for Marine Microbiology, Germany - Olavius geniculatus... ... | reverse complement strand
CATACAGCCAATTGCCGCCAGGAAATGGCGTCCCTTTCGATTCCCTAAAAGATCAACCGGCCAACATTGACTTTAGTTTAACACCAAGCCCGGAAAGGCCAAGCTTTGAACTTAACCCTCTAGCCGTTGAGTTTGTTCCGGCTAGTACGGACAGAGACAGACAAGAGAGAAAAAGTTTATAATACAGACTGGACGGTAAAAGAAACTCGCCCGCGCCGTAATAGAAAACTGCCAAATAAATTTGCTGACTTCTATATGGGTAAGGGTAATGTTTGCCGGTCGTCGACCGCTTTTACTCCAAAACCGTCTATTGCTATACACAATGTTAAGCTTTGCAACTGTTGTAGATGTATAACACGCCGCATACAGCAATGCGTTGCTGGCCACCAGCAGCAAAATCGTCCGTCAGGTATAAGTAGCGTTGCTACCTGTACAATAGCCCGGAGCTCTGCTCGCGACGACTGCCGAGAAGCGTGTGCGACAAGGCGCCGGAGAGAGTAGAGATTGTTTCCTTTCATTCCGTCGCCAGGGACGGAATATAATTGCCGCCTGAAACACAGGTGAAACCCTGCCGGAAATAACCAATGTCGGAAGCGTCGTTTCCGTTCTTCTTGTTACCGCCATTACCGGCAGAAATGCCGTGAAATCCTCAGTCGTTTTTTGATGGATATGGACTTATACCAATTTTTTTTTATTGCCATACCGGTAAAGATACCGCGGTTTCGCAATTATTTTTTGTTGACCATTGAAATGCCAAATTTTTCCTACCGCCAGAGTTAGAAGAAGTGGTTTTATGACAAGTGATTGAACGGTGAATGATAGTTAAGCCTCACATTGTTGAGCAGAATGGAAGTATCATGCCCCACGTTGCGTGATGACTTATTTTGCCCGGTTATAAAGAGATAAGTGTCTGAGTGATAAAATAGCCCCACGTTGGACGGTAGATAGCTTGTAGGGTCCCGTTGATAATAACGACAAGTTGTCAACGTTCTGCGTTGGAGAGCAGCATGCCGGATGAAGGAGTTCTGTGATGTGAAAAGGAGAGATGTTACCGGACAGATGAGAGAAGTGTTGCCGTTAGAAGCGTGAGTTGAGTTGCCCCAAGTTGAGAAAAAGATAGTTTTTGTTTCGTCACTGAGTGAGTAATAAAACCGCCCCACGTTAAAGAGAAGTGTTAATGCTGGACAAGAGAAGGAGATTAGTCCCATAATGAGAAGACTGTTACCGCAGGATGTAAAGGAAGAAAAGTTTTTTACTGATGTTGAAGAGGACAGTTACCGCTATTACCGCTATTACAGCATTCAATGTCATGTAATGCTAGGTTATCACACTACCGCGCACATGCGAGCGCCGGTCGATTTTGGTAAATTCGCCCGGTTACCGCTCCGGTGTGGAGACGGTTTTGTAGCTGACGTTTTAGCAAAAAAGCTACCCATAGCAAGGGACGCTATGGTGGGGTAGGTGGGGGAGAATGTAGCCAAAATTTTTCAAACTCAGTCATGTAACGTCCTACCGCCTCGGATATCCATTTTCCATGCTTACCGCGTCCTGGTGCCGCTGCCGTTGTGAAAGACCGTTTTTGGAAGCCGTTTGATGCAAGCATGAAGTGTTTTTTTAGCACAGCTGCGAGACCCGCCGTTGTATAGTAAGCTCTGTCCGGATACGTAATGACCTTGCTTTCTTTCGTTTACCTTCCGCAATTTCGAAACAATCAAAAGTACCCTTCTAAAAAGATACTTCTCCATTTTTCGGAAGAAAACCGCACGTTGCCTAAGAAAAAGGAAAGGATTAACTATCGAAAACCGTTCTTAGTTTAACCGGAACAATTTTCTATATTTCGTAATAAAACGTCGTAAGGTCACTGTCGAAAAGTTAACAAGATGATAACCGCCGCGGTGAAGAGGAGGCCGAGGGGAAGGGCCGGAATCGAACCGCGGTAGGAGGTTACATAGGTAGTAATTTCTGCACAGCAGTGCAGGCGGTGGTTAATATAGCGTACAGAACTGATGTAGTATTTTTCTTAAGTGAGTCAGTGTGCAATGGTATAAAAATAGAACATCAATGCGTTAGAAATTGTTTTGTTTAGTTTGGGGATGCTGTCATCGAGACGGCAGTCGCAGCCGTGCACGTGGCGGTGAGGTCAGACAATACGCCGTAGGGGCCGGCTGGTCTGCTAAACCGGCAGTGCGGTGCACACAGACAGACACTTGGGTCCGCTGTCTGGTCAGACAGTGACGTCAGCGGCTGTTTGTGCACTAGGCTATGGCCTGTGCCGAGGTCACCGGGTGTTGGAACAATAAATGTTTCGTAAATAAATACAAGGTTAAGTGAATATATTATATGAGCAAATCGCACATAACGATGCTGTTTCGCCAACAGCGCCGGTTAATAGCCAAATAAATGTCGAGTACCCGTGCCGCCCTGACGTAATTATTATGCGGCCGTCTTCGGTCGTTGAGTAGTGGTCATACGCTAAATAGCGGAAGCGTTAGATTTAGCGTAAGCTTTTGCTGTTTTTAATATTGTGTTAGCAGTTAGGTAATAATTTCTTTTTTTAGTATTTTAACGTTTTTTTCTTTTCCTCAAGGCCCTTAATATTACGGCATAAATACGGCATCAAATACTGTACTATCTATATTTGTTTGTATTTTTCCATTGATAAAATTGCTATTATTTACGCTACAGTTCATGCCTTTCACTAGGGCGCGTATGCGTGCAGCGCGCTGAGAAATCGCGAAGGGCGATGGGCGGCCGTACGGAGCAGCTCAGTGCGGGGGCCAAACTTTTAAGAGTGACCGTTCGTTGTGTGACGTCAGGGTCCACGTACTACCGCGCGACCGGCGAGTCGGCGAAGTTTAGGTAACCGGGGCGTCGTGTGCAGGCGCAGCGTGTGGGGGGCTTAGGCGCGACTGGGAAAGGCGTCAGCTTCCACACCGGGCGTGTGCTGAACACAACAGTCGCTTTACGGTGAACGAGTTCAGTAGGCTAGAGGGGTTTCCTAGCTACAAACTGTGGCCGTTATTGTGTCACTCTTCTGGACCATAATTTCCATTTTTTTGTAGTGTAGACCCGATACTGACAGGGTTTTTTTTTATTTTTCACCGGTACACGGGTTGCTGGCAATCTTTTAAGCTGTGTTTTCCTCGTTACTTTTGCATAAACAAATTTTCCACAAGCATTTATTCGGCGGTATAGGCCTATAGTGTGGCTGTTGGTGCCGTGTTAAAATTTTTACATTTTTTACCCTTTTAATGTAGTTTTTCTTAGTTTTTTTTCGGGCGGTTTTCGGCTTTAAGCCGTATCGGCCGAGCAGTTAATCGGTAGGTAACCGGTGGTGTTATTTGTCAGATACTTGACTATCATGATGATGTGTGCTTTTCCAGCGGTTTTCCAGTCATTTTCGGGTATTTTTAACCGCGGTATTAAACGTAACATTTCTTGCGTCATGGTAAAATGGCCGTAGGGTAGGCCAGGTTTTATATCGCGGCGGTAATTTTACACTTTCTTTTTTTCCAGCATTACATTTTTTACCCTTTTAACCGTGTATTAACCTTAATGTGTTGTATTGTTATGTTAAGATCGAGCTGGATATGACTGTGCGGTATGCGGGGTTTACCGCAACTCCCGCCTCGCATTGCGGATCCATCTTGGTCTCTGGCACCAGTCAAATATTTGGCGGGGTCTTGGTCCAGCGGGACGATGGACGGACGTGGTGCGTCGTTTGGAGGGAAAGGAGCTGCGGGCCTGGCTGTCATTCTGCCGGCGGTATCATCGCCTCGGCGTGAGACTCCGCGGGCAGAACTGTGCAGCCGGAGCACCAGCCGCGTCAGCGAAAATGGAGCGCGCCCCTGCCTCTTCTCCATTGGTGAGCGTCGTCCGCGCTGAGCCACCCCCGGTCTTGTCGGAGTCACCGGAACAGCTAACCAAGAGACAGCGACGTCGACGGCGCCGTGCCGCAGCTCGCGCTGCTGCTCGTGGACCAGCTGAGACCGTCACCGAGCCGCGGACCTCCTCCACGGCTACAGTAAGACGCCGTGAGCGTCGGCGTCGGACGGCGGCTGCTGCTAAAATTGTTGGGTCTCAGGTTCCTTCTGCGGAGGGGGTGTGTCTTTCCGTTCTTACCATTGCCGTCAGTCACGAAAACGCCGCCGTGTAAGGGAGCGGCAAACTGGGCAAACTTCCCAGTGTTCACTTGTAAGAAGTGTTCCGGCCGGGTACCTCTCGGGTTCGGAGCCTCCCTCCGACCCTGGGTCCGATGACAGTGACACTCTGCTTGGTGTCTGGTCGCCAAGCAGATTTCACGCGTTTGAAAACCTAGTGGCGCCCTTGGCGGTGGAGGCCCTTGGGTCGGGGGAGCCCTCGTCGGTGCCAACAGCGGTGCCGGCGGAGGCAACTTGGGTCGAGCCGGTCGGGAATGCCAGTTGGTTGGTTGGAGCCCGGGGTTGGCAGGGCCTGTCTGGAGTCGATGGAAACCCAGACCACGAGGGAGACCGTCGATCGGTCCGTTCAGGCTGCCCCATTCACGCTTAACAGTCGTTCTCAGACGTTTTTTAACTTTGGGTTTTCGTTTGGGGCAGAGACGGTGAACCAGGCGGCTCAGACAGACCCCCTCTTTGAGCGAATTGCGCCGCACAACACAGCCGCGCAGGCTGTTTAGTTTTAGTTTTATCTAACCCGTTCGTGGGACGTAAGTTCCTGCGCCGCACCCTGGCTAGGGCTTTCAGGGAGACGGGGGGCCCGCTCAGTCCTAGGGAAAGGTTTGTGGTGGACACCGTAATGGAGTCCGTTTTTCTGATGGAGCGGAGCTATACAGAGCGGCTCGCCCATAACCTTGCCCTGCTCCAGGCTAACCCACAGTTTGCCCTGCAGCTTGCTGGGACAGAGTTTGCACAACGGCTGAATCGGTTAGATTAAAAGGGTTCTCTGTCATATTTTATTGAGGACATTATTCCCTATTTTGCACCACATTTTTAAACTTACCAGAAATTTATTAATAGAATAGTTTTTCTGCAGCGTTTTTTTACTTATGGGTTTTTTTCCGACTTAGGGCTTGTCCCGTTGATCGGCGTCGGGGGGTTATTTTATTTTTTTTCTTAGCACCGTTCATCGTAAAATTTAGGATGTCTAGCGTAGCGTTCAGGATAATTTTTTTTTTTCTTTCGATTAATTTTGTTTTAACAAGATTTTTTATTATTTTTAAAAATTTTTTTTGCTTTAAATTCGTTATTGTTATTGTTATATCTGTATGACTGATATTACAAACAAGTTGTGTTTTAGTGAGGTGCACTCGCACTCAATTCGGCTGCACGGCGATTGAAGGCACAACTACAGGCGACCCAGCGTGCCGTGGTACGAGAGATGCACGGGGAGTCGCGAGCACTCGGCCTACGTTTGTTACCGCTACGTGCCCGTGCTGTGACGTCATACCTCTGTTGTCGGCGCCGATGGTTCAGCCGACAGTGCAGTACAGTACAGCTTCGCTCGACGGTTCGCCTGCCGCAGTGACGTCATTCTCTTGTCGCCGTCCTGTGGGAATATATTGATTATTGAATGCTGTTGGACAGCGCAACTTTAACTTCTGTCGTGCAGTGAAATTTAACGATATTATAATAAAATGCAGCCGAAACTTTAAATTCAGCCGTGCAGTGAAATTTAACACTATTATAGCAAAAAGCAGCCGCAACATAACAGTATTTACCGAGGTATTGCCAGTGTAACAGTATGCCGTGTCAGTATGCCGATGACTACTTACAGTGACAGTTATTGGTCATTTCCATTTTTTCCATGCCGTTGGATTAGTCGGTTGAATTCGAACTTGAAGTCCAGTTTAGTCATCAGAAGTCGACGTCCTGCTGCAGTTCGTTCCATTCCAGTCCAGGGGGCAAGCGAAGTTCCGTACAGTCCAGAAATCGAAATAGCCGCAGTTTCCGGTCTAGTTGAAGGTAAAATTCCAGACATTTTAAAGTTTGCAGTATTACCGTGACTCTTGATTTGTATATCCAGTTGACAGTTGTCAGTCTAGTCCGAGAGGAGTCAGTAACTTTTTGTAGTGTCCGGTCTAGTCTAGACAGTTTAAAGTCGTCCAGTGATCAGAAGTAGAAATCCAGTCCAGAGACAGTAACAGTGTTGAATAACGTACGGTATCATTAGTTCCTGACAGTATTATTTTGTTTTCCGTCTGAAGTCCAGTCCAGTCCAGCGAAGGAAGGGCAAGTTGACAATATTATTATTTACAGTATTATTCCGTTACGTCTTATTATTTGTCCGAAGTCCAGTCTAGAGGAAGAAATGACAGACAGTATTATTTTGTATCCAGTCCAGTCCAGTCGGAAAAGAAGGAGGAGAAACAGTCAGTGACAGACAGTGTTTGACAGTATTATTTTTTCAGTTTTCCAGGTGACAGTACTATTTCGTTTTTCCTGTTCCGGTTTCGGAGACCGTGACTCTCAGTTTCATCAGTATTATCCGAGTCAGTATTTTGTCAGCAGTATCAGTTTTATCAACAATATGGTCTCTTGCAGTCCAGTAAAGTTCCTGTCCGGAAGAGAGACAGAAACTCTGGAGTATCCAGTTTACATCCAGTTTACCAGTTTATCTAGTATTACCGTAAGAGAAACAGTGACTCTTAAATTTTTGTTTAATAAGCGACAATGTGTAGCGCTGGGAACGGTATCGTTTAGCCCAGTTTTCGGATATCTGGGTAACCAAACCGGAGTTACAGTTCAACAGTTCCAGTTCTAGTCTATACTTCTATACTGTACTTTAATCGTTCTAATTCCAGTTTGTTTTCCAGCTTTCCAGTTCCAGCTTCTCGAACCAACAGTTAATCATCAGTACAGTTCAGTGACCAGTAGCAGTATGTAGCATCATCCTACGGCAGAACAGACAGTACAATCAGTGAACAGTAAAACGATTTAACGTGCAGTGTGAGGTAAATCAACAGTTTAACAGTCACGCAGCGTAAACTAAACTAACAGTTTAAATTTTCAATTGTATTATAAACTTTTTTTATTAATTAACTAAATTCTAAAACCAAAATTTAGCTTAGGAAAATTTCAACTTAGGATGGACCAGCAGACAGACTTACCTTAGGGAACTCTGACGTTGTACAAGTAGTTTAGTTGTAGCCGACAGACATTTTTACTATGTGTGAGTGAGTGACAGATTCTTCATTTAAAATTTAATTTTTCCAAAATTTAACTACTTAATTAATATTTTTCGGCCAAAAGTTTTTCTTTTTCAAAATTTATATTTTTAGGCTTAGGTCGGCTAGTCTTCGTGGAAGGCTGAGCCAACACTGGGTTTTTTGAGGAATCGCAGGGTTGGATAGGCGTTAAAAATTTTTTTTGGGGGGAATGCTTGGTTATTATGATGATTTATGCCGTTTTTTTCGATTCACACGTGTTAATGTGGTGTGAATGGAGTATTAGGTTAGGTAGCTAGGTTGTAGTTTGTAATTTCTTTTAGCAGTATGGCTGTTTCTTGTGGGATAAGCCTTCGCCTCTAGGAGCTCTAGTTCCCTTTAGAAAGGAGGGAAAGTAGTTGTTGGGAAGTTTCTACCATTCAGTATTGTATTAATCTTATTAGCTAGTAAAAATGAGGCTTAACAGACTCAGCCTTAGATACGTGGCAGTAATGCGCTGCGGTCATTGGCCTGCGGTCATTGGCCGGTTGTCGGTCACGTGACCCTACCTGGGCAGTTGGTTATGATAATGAGTTGTTTAATGGCCAGTTTTGTAGACACTTTGTTTAGTCAGATTTGCGCAAAAAACACAGGCTTAAACGAATGTGTAAGTCTTTATTAAAGATACTACAGTTCGTCACAATGTGCAAAACTAAGTAAGGCGGGGTTCGACCCAGACCGTCTGGAGCAGTTAGAACGGGCGGAGCTGCTGGAAGCCCTGCCTGAGACCATGCTGGTGGAACCCGCACCAAAGTCGAAAACAGATCTGTTCCAACAGGCCCGGGAGGCGTCACAGATTCTACTTTCCGCGGGTGATTCGAGCAGTGCCACTTCGGAGGGCGGGAGCGCGGCAGTCCGGCTTCGAGAGCTCGAGCTAGAAGAGAAGCAAGCAGAGAGAAAAAAAGGAAGGCTGCTTGAAAGGCTGACGCCCAAAAGCTTGCTCTAAAAGTCGAGGAAAGGAGAGCCGTTCGAGAGGCTAAGCGGGAGCAGCGAGAAGCTGAGCGGGAACAACGGGCCATGGAGTTTAAAGAGCGTAAAGCCGAACGAGATGCCCGGTTAAAAGCTGAGCAGGTTAAGCTAGACCACGAGATCAGTTTGAAAGAGCTGAAGGCCCGTCAAGCCAAGCCCGGGGACGGCGAAAGAATAAACGGTCAAACCCCGTTTGATCCTAACGGGGCGGGTAATTTAGCTCTTCAGACGAAGAGATTTGGCGAAATGATGAGGCACGTTTTGCCAAAAATGCCTTTTAAAAGTGCTGAGCTGCCCCAATTCTTTGAAGCTGTAGAAAAACTCTACGCGATATACAAGGTTTCTGCAAAGGTACAAGCTAAAATACTAATACCTCTCCTTACTGCTCAGGCCAAATCACTCGTAAGTTAAATGTCAATTGATGACATGAGTAAGTACGATGAGCTTAAGGATTTCTTACTAACCGAGTACAAACTCACTCCTAGGGAGTATAGGATTAAATTTGAAACGGCTGTCAAAAATGCCGGTAAAACGTACACTTTGTTTGCCTCTAGGCTACGTAACTTGCTGTCGAATTATCTTAAATGCCGTCTTGTTAAAGATTATGACACTTTCATTGACTTGTTGATCAGCGATCGGTTAAAGAAATCTCTCCCTCAGGGGCTGTTAAACTATATTCTCAGTTAAGAAGAGAAGGACTGGTATGTTGTCAGTAAGGTGGCTTCGCTCGCCGACGTGTATGTCAACAACCGAACTACGGTGATCGGGCTGAAGGCGTCGGAAGGCAAGTCCGCAAAGGTAGCGACCGCAGCGACGTCAGAAGGAGCAACAGCTGGTCAGAACTCCAGAGGCGGTCAAGGAGGACATTACCAGGCCGGTCGAAATAAATTTAGCGGACCTCAGTCTCTGACCCAGACGTAAAAAGTCAAGTGCTGTCGTCGCGGTGAGTTCGGACAACTTTCTCGAGACTGCTTTCAAGACGGAGAGGACGAGTATGACAGATCGCTGTCATTCATCCAGTATCAGCAGATACGGTGTTACGCATGCAGTGGGTATGGTCATATTGCCAAAGACTGCCCTAACGAGCCGAGCAATGGTCGTGGCGGATCTGCATCCGTTTTCACCGAGAACGCGGAGGCGATCATCAAGCGGGTCAAAGACGTCGCACGCACGACGAAGGAGTCCGCGTCAACTTAATGTCGACGGGCGGAACGACTCAGGTAAAGACCCGCGAGATGGGCGTGCAGTATGGAGACGGCGGCGAGCAAGCCGCTAAGTGAGTAGCACTAATAGTTAAAAATTCGGGGATCACCCGATCGTTGGTATTGTATGTACAAATGATACTGATGTTAATGTGCGTACATTTTCTCTCAAGTATGTTAATGTGACTGTATCAGGGTATGATTGCGTTGCAATGGAGGATAGTTGGCGTTAGATACCCCTAATTAGTAACCGATTGTTTTCAGAGTTGTGTAACGAGACAGTGGGTAATGTCACTCTCCACGGTTTTGGGAGGGGCCAAACGGTTTATGCTCCGTTGGCAAACGTAACTGTGTTCTTGAGTGATGTCGATTGTGAGAATGTGAATGAATTACCCATTATGTGTGCTGTGACTGATTTTTGTTCACGGGATTACGATGTCATTTTACCAGCAGCCGTACTAGGTAATCTGCAAGCTAAGGCCGTATTAAGCAAAGGGCTATGTAATGGGCCCACAGTGCGTGCGTGTGTTGATTTCACCACTGCAGACCGACTGTCTAATGGGACCAAAATGGGAACGGCCGTTGGGGCAAAACCAAGGTCGGACCATACAGATGGTCAACCTAAGCGTAACTTAGGGGGTGGTATGTCCCATTGGGCATACGCTGTGGCGATGTTTTGTATTTTATGTGTTGCACTTATTGTTTGCGTCGCACTAATGTCTGTGATTGATAATTGTGATGTTATGTTTGCGAGGGTATTAACCCCTGCACCTGTTATGTTGAGTTGTCTGTTGCCTAGTCAGCGGATCAAAGAAGACAAGATCGCGCACATTTTTAGACCGATCAACGACAACAACTTCGCCACCTGCTCGATGAGTTCGCGGAACAGTTCGACGGCCGATCCGGAAAGTGCGGCGCGGTGGTGCATCACATCCAGACCACCGACGGGCTTATGCGACGACAGATGCGACCCTCCCGTTCGCCAGACGAGTGCCCTCTGTCGAGGCCGAGGCGGCCTTCGAACAGTCTGATGGCGAGTCCGATCGTGTGTGTTGACAAGAAGGACGGTGGTGTTTGCGTTGCGAGTGACTATGGCTACCTGAAGTGAGATACTGTGGGTGACGTTTTTCTGATGCCGACCATCGACGAAGTTGCGCAATATCGACAAGAGACATATAATGTAATCAGCAACTACATTGAATCTGATCTGTTGTCACGTCAGTAAGATAAAATATGTGTATTAATCGTATTGTGTTATTAGTATGCACATAATGTATGCATATATGTATTGCACTGTAATATTGCTTATTTGATTATTTGTGTATAACTAGTGAATGTCATGGACGTTTATTCAACTAGTTACATCGTAAATGTTGTGACAATTGTATGTGATTATTACCTGGGTCATCTTATGATGTATGTATGATATTGTATGTATTGTGTTGATGTACCATGACACCTCGATATAATGCCATGTTTATTTTTTTGTATGCTTGTAGTGATACGTGATTTGTGTGTGCTATACGGGTAGTTAAGGAAGAAGTAAAATGGGTTTAGTTGTCCCCCCATTTTATTCTTTTCCACAAGGGGGAGGTGTCAGGCCGAGTTAGTTTGTTGGCCGGCGTATGTGTATGACACTTGCCAGAAAAAAGGGCGTCGATTTTATTTTCACATCAGAATAAGTTCGCTGTCTGTATTTTTCGCTGCTTGTTTGTCAATGTATTGTATTAGTTGTCGTGTAGACCGACTACGACGAACAGACTCATATGTGTAGCAACTCTGCCCTGGCGTGGCTGGAGTGTGTCTGTCAGTGTGCTTGCCTGTCACTGTTGTTGTATGGCTGGTTGTGCCTGTGTTTGTGCGACTAGGCTAGTGCGTAAGTAACTAGTTGTGTTACTGCGGCTTGCGTTATGTGACTGTGTTTACATACCTGTTCACTAGGTGCCGACCAATCCGAGAGTGTGTTTTCAACTCAGCGCCTTTTTAAGCAGGTCATAAGTTAAATGTTGTGATTGCTATTGGCTAAAACCAAGCGACAATGAGGTCATTGTCTAATGTAGGCGCGTAATTGAGCCGTTTGAGTACACTTCTTGTTCTGAGATAAACCGGAACGGTCGATGTGTGGTCGATGTGTGTGGCATGCGAATAATGCCAGGGTTGTCCTATGATTTGGCTTGTGTAATAGTATAGCGTGCTTGTGTAGGCCCTATAGTGGTATAACGCGGGAAGGAGACTTCTGTAAGTAAAACTCAGAGTCTCAGAACTATTGAACTATCTGTATAGTCTGTATTGAAGCCCTTATCGTGTGGCTTAGTTGTGCATCAATAATATATGATGTTTTCATATGATATTTGATAATATTAATTGTTTGACACTGTTTATATTACTTTAATTTAATTTATTGATGTGAAAACTAAGATATTGATTGTTCATTGATTTATTGATGTAAAAGCTAAGATATCACTTGTTAAATAGTAAAAATAAACAATTCGTCGATTGATCAAACTATTTTATTTGCAGCTGTCACTGCTTAGATATTTGAACTGTATATTTGTATAGCTGTGTTTACTTTGTTATTGACTTTACGCTATTTATTAATTTGACGCTGTATATATATATATATTTGCTAATTTAATATAATTATCGTTTATTTTCAATTCTGTGTTTGTTTACTTAAGCATTAATTAACTTTAAGCTAAGTTTAGCGTAAGCTTAAGATCAAATCCTGCAAGACAGCTTTACACTAAGCGTTAATCAATTAGCGCTAACTGTATTGTTTTACGGTGCAATCAACTCAATAGTACAGAAATGTCATAGATTTAATTTTCTCGTTTTTCTCTTTCTATTTTGTAATCGACTCGAACAAATGTTTTTTGTAAAACGAAATATTGTGTGTCCTCAAGTCCTATTTACATCTTTTAAGAAAACCAAAATGTTCACTGCATAACTTATCATGAATCTCAAGTGATCTTTTGTAAACGGGCGTTTGTGCTTTATATTTATATGCTTGATATTTATAGCCGTAATGCAATAAACCACGTTGTGGTCATAACTCCATTAATCACTGTAACAGTTTACAAGTAATCGTCATTATGTCATCATCTAACCTTTAAAACAAATCTCGGTAGTCGTCCCAACTAGTGTTAATTGAGCTTGTTAAATAAGTCCTCATGTTGATGGTCAAAAGTCAAGTTTTGACTTCGCTCGCGCGCGCTTTGTCAGATGTAATATAACGTCAGAATATATCTAGTGAAGCGTCTGAAATATGCACACACAAAAAAATAAAAATACGAATTTAGTCCGAAATTTATGCTTGAGCAATTTTAAATAAAACATGAAAAATAAAATAATAAATTATGCAGAAATTCATAGCTCAATGTCGTCTCCTTCTCTGGCGTCTCTCCTTTCTTGCCTTAGTTTGTTTATGATGTGAAAGCCAATAGACGTCTGTAGCTACCTCAGTAACATCTTGCTCTAAAATTCAGGATTTGCTCTTATCCTTCCATCGGACTTGGTAGAACATATGATTTCCTCGTTTCTTATGAGCCAATATTTTTATTATTTCGTGCCAGTCTGAATAGTTTTCAACAGAACTATCTGACCCATTCACAACTTGTTTATACGTCGGTGGCGGTTGGCTAGGTATCGTCGAGGTAGGTAAGTGAGGAGGTGGTCTCTCCCCGGAGTTACCTGAGCTTGGCCTGTCAGCCGTAATTGATGTAGTTGCTGCGTATGTAATAGCAGCTGTCTGACTGCGAGCACTATCGCTTTCCGGTCTATAAGTAAAGCGAGTGAAAACTCTGACTGGATGTTTTCTCGGCTTGGCTGTTTGTTTGCTTGCTGTATTCTGCAATTGCTTTGCAGTCTCGGTCTCGCACGCTGTAGCAGTAGTTAAAATGCTTGCGGCTATGCGCCCGCGATCAGTAGTGCTTGGCGGCATTAAAGTTTCACTTCCATTATTGTGTGAAGTCAAAATATGCGATCTGTCAGTAATATTTATCTTGTCAGTCAAAAGACTTGTATTATCTATTCCATCGTCATTCTGCGTATCTGCAGTTACTGTAGTCTGAGCGTCATTAGCGTATTTAGAAAAAAAGCGGCCTGATTCACATAATTTGAGCCTATCAGCGTGTATCAACGAGGGCAAAGTTTTCTTAGTGGCACAGTTTTGTAGTTTGTACGTAGAAAACAAAGGATGAACTTCTAAAATCAGAAAAAAAACAATAAATTTTTTTTGGACTTTATGACTAAGTTTAATTTTTGATGCGACCGGTTCATGTAACCAAACTCTGTCAGAAACTCAAAATGTGAAAGTTTTGACAGCGTTCTGAGCATCGTAAAATTTTTTGGTGTTTTAATGCGATTGTAACTGGTTTTCTCGCACAGTTTGATGTAAAAAAAATTAGCTCTGGTTTTATTTTTTCGAAGTAAGCTTGCGTTGTTTTTGGCACGTTTGCGGCTGGTAATAGCAAGTTGTCGACTAAAAATCTAAGCTCCTTACCGAACACTACTTGATATGGTAAAATTCCAATAGATTTAACTACTGAAGTACGAAAAAAAGCGATTAAAGATAATAATTCTGGCCATTTTTTAGAGTTTAATTTTGTCCGTAAACTATTCAATATATTCTTGTTGTGACTCTCGGCTCTACTGTTCGTCTGAGAATGTCGAGAACTGGTGTAAATTTGAGTTGTCCCAAGTAACGAACAAAGTGCTCTAACCAATTTGGACCGAAAAGCAGCTCCCCTGTCCGAAAGCAAGACACGAGCCCCAAACATCATGAAGAGGTGGTGGTACAAAAGATACACTGTCTCCTCCGCAGTCTCTGTTTTAGCTGGAAGGATTAGCGAGAACAGACTTAGCGAGTCGATAATTACAAGGGCATATTTGTAACCTTTTGAATAGGGTAATGAAATGTAATCAATGTGCCAGACATCGAAAATTGTGGCAGGTGGGGTGAGTGGTTTCAGCGGTGCTTTATGAAAGAATCGTGCGTGTTTTTTCTGTTTGACAATTTTGCACACATTTTAGTCCAGTCCTGGACATCTAAGTACATCATTGGCCAAAAATATTTCTGTCGTATTGTAGTATACATTTTGTCACTTCCAATATGACAAAGATTTTTATAATAAAAACGCAAAAGTAATTTCCTCAGACTTTGTGAAATTATCAATTGATAAAACACATTTTCTCCAGCGCTTGTTTTACGTTTTCTTGGTAAATCTAAGTGATACAAAATATCATCTTGTAGAATGAATCTCTCCGACTGATAAATGATTTTTCGAGCACCAGCGTCATCTGGTGGTAATACTCCGCTCCGGAAATAATCTAGGAAAATTCGTCAATCAGGACACGAATCCTGCAATTGTTGTACATCGTATGGACTCAGCATATTGTCCAAGTCATCGTTAGTCTTTGTTTCCACGTCAAAAAGTTTATCGTCATTATCATCATAATTATCTGATGTAGGCCTATTCAAACAAATAACCCAAACATGATCCGATCTGTCATGTAAATCATTGTCCAATGTCATGTCGTCGTCTAGTGCCACGTCTGAGATGTTGTTAATATTGGCTACTTTGTCATCAAAATTTTCGGTGTTTTCTTGCGAGTCAATTGGCAGTTCGATTCGGCTGAGTGTGTCCGCGACTAGGTTTTTAGTTCCTTTGATGTGTTTTGTTCTGTACTTGTAGCCTGACAATAACAAATTTTATTTACCCAAGCGACCGGTGACGTGTTTAGCAGAGTTCAAAAACTTCAAAGCATTACTATCCGTGCGGATAAGAAACGACTTCACTTGTAAATACTTATGATAATGAATAATTCCAAAAATAAATGATAAAAGTTCCTTCTTGCAAGCAGTGTAGTTTTTTTCTGCCGGTAGTTTTTTTTTGCCGGTCTTAAACTTTTGCCTCTAAATCCCTTTTTGCCCATCTTTGATCATGCTCAAATTATAAAACATGGACGTGTCACTAGCGTCTGTCGTCAATATCATCTCTTGCGATAAATCTGGCAATACTATAATGGGAGGCTTACAAAGTGCTTCTTTCAACTGTTGAAAGGACTTCTCTTCTATGTCTGTCCAAACAAAAGGTACGTCTGCTTTAAGTTAACGGAAAAGTGGATAGCAGATATCAGCATATTTCTGAATATACCGCTTAAAATAGTTTGTTAGTCCAAGAAACGCTCTCACATCTTTGACCTTCTTGGGGGTGAGATAGTTTTGTACGATGGCAATTTTCTAAAAAAAACTCTTAACACCCTCTTTGCTAAAAGTGAAACCAAGGTATTCTACGTGTGATTGAAAAAATGCATTTATTTGAATGTAGTTTTAGGTTGGCTTGTCTGAATTTTTCAAAAATAGTCTTAAGATGTTCTGAATGTTTGGTTGTTTAGTCACTTCCGCAAATGACGTCATCTAAGTAAACAAGTAAGTAAGTGCCAATCTGATTTCGGAACAGTTTGTTTAGAGCCATTTGCGTCCAATATGGACTTTGGGAATGTCTTTGTGAAAGCCTCTTAAATCTGAATGCCCCCTGTGTGGAGTGATGAACGTAGTTTTGCAAGAACTTTGTTCTGTTAGACTCAGTTAATGATAGGCAGAGTGTAGATCTAACGTACTCAGCACTTGTACTTTATTTCGTGTTATCACATCTGAGATATCTTTAAAAATCGGCAATTCGTGGAAAAAAGGGAGACTTATCTGATTTAAATAACGCATATCGACGCAAAAAAACGATAGTTTCCGCATCTTTTCTTAACTGGTGAAGCGAATGGTAAGCCATTATCTTCCATAATCACGTCTGCTTCTAATAATTGATCCAATTGTTTATCCTTATGACTTTTCATTTCGTCATTCAATCGATAAAATCGACATCGTACAGGTTTAGCATCGGGATACGTCATAATTTTACATTTCAATAAGTTGCATTCCGTTATGTCTGTGGCAGAGTATGAGAAAATGTCTTGGTAACTGTACAACAAGTCTATGAAGTCCGTAAATGCATTATTTACCGCATCACAATCATCAATTAAAAAACCTCGCGAACGAAGATGTTCCACTTTTTCGGCAAGTGTGGACTGCGCATTAATCTCTGAGTTCGCTTGCTGTGGCGATATATATGCCAGCGCGCAACTATGTTTTGGTTCAGTGTATCTCGAGCGTCCTTTCGACCAGCAGCTGCAGAGCCTTGCTGCTGTTGCTGCTGCTTGCTACCATCGCTGCAAAATTTGCTGCTGTGTATATTGCAGCTGCAAGTATTTTCGCTACTGTCTATTTGCCGTGGCGAATTTTCCTGCTTCACAGCGGCCAGCTGCAAGTCAGGCTTACTGTGGGTGTTTACAATCTGAGCGCAGCTGACGTCAGAGCAGCAGCTGCAGCTCCTTCCATCCAACCCAACGTGCCGTGTCCTACCAGTCATACAAGTCGGCGCAGGACCGACCGTCTGTTGTTTATAGCTATAGCAGTTGCTTGTCTGTCTAGGTTTAACACAGCTCGTTTCGTTTAATGCTTAAACATTAGCACTGCAGTTGCAGCATTGACTTGCTGCACGAGCTGTCTGCCGTGTCAATAAGTTATCCATCTGTCCTGTATTCCGACCAATGCAGTTTTTTAACAAGTCGGTTTTGTTGCTCGCCAGTAGACATTCGTGTACCTGTGTGGGCACAAAATAACTAGCTCTGCGCAACATTTGAGCGTTGTTGTTTTTTCGCGCTAATAAACTGTGCAAAGCCGAATGCTGTGAAAACTGTGTATTGCCTATGCCTGTCTCGTTTCCTGCAAATTTAACAGAACTTAGAGTTTTTACAATGTTATTACGCAAAATTTTGCAAGCATTACTACAAAGGTTAAACACTCGACATATTAAGTTATTTGAAAAAAAAACTTCGTTGTTCAGCCGTTATAAACCGCTCAATTATGGCATGTTTACTCTGGAAACGCCTGGCAGCTTTGTTTGTAAGCCGCACTGATATCATTGCTTCTGTATGCGGTGGTAATAAAATATGTTCTTACGATTTTAACAAACACATTGTACTGCTTAGTTTCTGTAGTGTTAATACTGTCTTTCCGTCATTGAATGATACACAGTTGTTCTGCAACTCTATTTTGCAACCGACTGCCCGTAAGAAATTAATTCCAAAAAGAACTGGATAGTTTAGTTTTTTTAACAACATAAAAGTTGTAAGTCATCTGTAAGTTTTCTAAACACACACGTACATTATGCCTTTCCAACAATCCCGAGTTTTCGTCCGTCGGCAGTATAAAGGTCTCGGCTTCTCATGCTATTTTTAATAACTCGAATATTGCATTTTTGCAAAATTTAAGCTAAGACAGCTGACCGCTGTTCCGGTGTCCACAATGTCTAATGTGTTACGAAGATTTACTGAGACTGAAATTAAATTAAATTCATATTCTGTCTTGTCTACATTCGCTTGAGGGATGTTCGCCTGTCTTTCGAATTCTTGTAGGCCTAATTGCTAAATGTTTCGCAAAGTGTTTGGACTCTTATAATCAAATCCAGAACTGAAATTAGCGTTCCAATTTTGTTTTGAATTCACATGTTAAGTTGATTTGTTTCTTTCAACTGAGTATGACACATTTGCCAGAAATGACCTATTTTTCCGCAACTATAACACTGCACATTTACAGCCTTGCAAAACTGTTTACCAGGCTCGTCCTGACTTTCGCAAAAAAGAACAAAAAATTGACGAAACCTTGTTTATGCTACCGTTACTCGGACCTCTGTCGTAGTGTCTTCTTGATGATCGTTGTCGTTCCGCGTGTTGTCGAACATCAGCGTCAGCGTCAGTGACACATCTTTGTGGCGACGTCGTCAAAACGTACTGCTTTGTAGACGAGTTGTGTTGAGTTGACGTAGTCGTCTTTTGTCAATTGTGTGGTAATCTTCTTCAATGCTGTGACGTCTTGACGTCTGTGGTCACCTTATCGACGGTGTCGCTGACATCTTCGTAATCGTATCAGCAGTTTCGGCAATACAAGCAGCCTTCAGAATGTCATCCACTGTCATCGGTTGTTGTAGTATCACGTGTTCCAGAAGTTCTGGACGCAACCCGCGCTAAATAGCATAACGTTCCAGTTCGCCGTCAATTCCAAGCGATTTCGCCAATTTGCGCATTTCAGTTATGTAGTCATCTACGTTCTTTGTCGTTCTCTGGACGCGCTAATGTAGTTTGTTGGCTCATCGCCAACGCTGGGCCTCTGTATCTTCGAAGCGTTCTGTGAAAGCGTCCTTCAAGGTTGTCCAATCCGCATTGATCTCGTCGCCCAAACAGTCGTACCAATTACTGGCAGCGTCTTGTAACAGTACTGCCAACAGATGTAGTTTGTCAGCATCGTTGCTACCGCGGTACACGGCGTATTTTTCGAAACGTCGTAGCCACGCACCGGCGTTTTCAAAGTGTTTACCCCGGAACGGCGGCGATGCAAAAGTTAAATCGTTCCCGCCATTGACAATAATGGTAGTAGTACCTGGCGATCCGATTGATATTGATGAATTTATGCAAAAAACTGTTCAGTTTATATACAGTGTAAAGGTGACATCGTGGTTGTAGATATAAAACAGCACAAATCACAATTTAAAAAATTCAAACATCACCATTACACAATGTCGGAAAAACGTTGCTGACTGCGTAATGGTAAAGTTTAAATTTTTTAAATTGTGATTTGTGCTGTTTTATATCTACAACCACGATGTCACCTTTACACTGTATATAAACTGAACAGTTTTTTACATAAATATTTGCAG
>Ga0056128_1003597_pt1 | contig 19122 bp, 8 predicted proteins | sample WorMetLIZISLAND2_FD_71113 | JGI IMG/M metagenome (GOLD analysis project Ga0056128, IMG submission 71113) | Marine gutless worms symbiont microbial communities from Max Planck institute for Marine Microbiology, Germany - Olavius geniculatus... ... | reverse complement strand
CTCAGCTGTAAATACTCAATGACAAATAGCATTATCCACGTGTATTTGCCACTTTTCTTCGCTTTTGTTTATGGTATATAACAACTGTTACCTAAAATCGTCAATTTAGGACAATAACTTTGTCACAGTTCGCTAAATAAAGATGGCGTCTGTCTCATTTTTGCCAGCCGCTTAAATTTAAGTGGGCGACTTTGGCCACTTATTTTTAAGTGACGTTTAAGCAGGCTGGCCGGCTTAAATGGTGTTGGTGCAATGCATTTTCTGCTAAGTACGGTGGTTAAGCATGTACTTAAATTTAAGTATGGTTGGTGCAATGCGCCCTTAGACTGCTGGAATCCTTATTCAATATGGTTTCCAGTGGTACCGGATTTGCATATCCAGACTTAGTGGAAAATGTAAATTTTGACTAAGTAGATCAAAAAGGGGTGTGGCCCCCGTACATGACGTCGGACGAATACCGCACATTTCGTCAAAGTATGTGAATTAGAACGAATGGCAAGAAATACCAAATATCGCATTCGTTAATGCAGCAAACAGAGATTTTGGTGATATATAGTTTTTATGGAAACTTAGTGAAAAAAAAGAGATCGGTCATCGGCGATCAATTACAGGGGCACCTTTACATAATTGGGGGACTCGCTGTAGTTATAGAAAAGGAGATAAGAAAAGGTTAGGGTTTTTTTTACTATATCTTAATAACTACCGTGCCAATTACTACGATGTTGATGGCTACTGAAAGAAGAAAGGACTGGGCATTTTTTAGGAATAGATGTTAGAATTTATAAAATGCAACTTAGATTTTATAGGAAGGTTTAAAGTTGCAGGTACTCTATCTTATCAGTAACCTAAAATAAGATGGTGTTGAATGACCTAGTTTTTTTGGCAAAATTTGGCTATATTATCACAACAAGCAATGGTGATGTGCTTGTTAATGGTATCAACATCAATGACCTTGAACCTAGAAAATGAAAGATTTTAGTGATTCTGTGCGATTTTTTGCTGCAGAAGAGTGAAGTACGACAAAAATGGATGGAGATGAACAGATAATAGCTGCGAACAGAAACTGCCATAAGCTCTCGCGAATCTCATGAGCATTAGCTCAGATTTCTTGTTAATGACTACAATCATAGCATTGGCAAATCTTATTTTACTGTTGCCTTCAATTAAACAGCATTCACTGCTAGTGAGTGTTATCACTGATGATATCAAGCAACAGTTTTGAAACAAGTTCTGCATAACATCTGCATAACATAGTTCCAGAGCATTAGTTACTTACGCCAATGCACCAGTTCTGTCTCTGGCCTGGATTGTCTTGCTAGATATTGTCAACAAACCCTCGAGATGTGGCACACTAAAGATGCTGCTGCCAACACCCAGCAAAGGATGCTGTCACAGAAAAATGAAAACCCGTTTTCACATTTATACCAAACAAGTAAAACACAAAGTTATACAATGCATCAACATACGCACATCTGACATTCCAACAAGTGCAACACACACTAAGAAATTTGAAGAGAACAGTTATGTCACAATTATACACAAAATTCACACGTTTTGATCACAATTCTTCACAACAAACACAACTGTCTGTTACTAGTTCTGAAAATCGACACCATCACTCTTTATAATCTCAAATCAGCATACTAACTGAACAAAAAGCAATGGAAATAACTAAAGCCGATACAGATTAAAATGTTTCTAATCGATATATCAGCAACAAAATTAACTTCAGCGAATCAATTAATTTCAAACCATATTTGTAGTGCATCAAAAGACCACACAAACTGCAAAATTCAACTACTGAGAGTAAAGTATGTTTCATAAACAAAAGCAGATCCAAAAACGTGACAATGGTGCAAACCTAACAACATGGAATCAGAACACAGAACTATAAACCTTTACACGACCCGTCCTGTGCGAAATGTCTGCGCAGACTAGTGACTTGATTAATGTCAAAAAAACCGAAATTTTGCTTGATTTTTAACAAATCAAAAAATTTAATCAAACAAAATTTTTTATGATTCATCGATTAATTAACCATTAACTTCCATGGACCTAAACACCCATTAACTTCCACAAATCTAAACAAAATGTTAACATTAATTTAGTAGTAAGCAATTAAATTATTTCTTTAATGCTTAGAGTTGCTAAGCTCCAGGCAAGGCTCTTGGTTTTCAAAAACCAATAGTGGTAGTAGTTTTTACTACTGAAAATGCAGCGATGAAAACCGACTCGGTCTGGCAGAACGAGCATGCGGTTGGTACTCGTCACGTCAGTGGATTGAGTGACAGGAGGAGAACCATGAAGTACATCATCAATAACAAGAATGTCGGCTGCACTTTTACCGCTACCGCCAGCTACTACAACAATAATCATAAATGCACATTCTGCTGGACATGACATAATCCAGCAAAATAAAAAAAACAGACTCACTCAGCGAAATAGTCTTAACAGTTAAATAGCTCCAGGGCTCTAATGTATACAAGATGAAAAGTCTACAATGTTTAGTAGTAAACAAGGCAAAGCAAGATAATAAGCATATACTCTAAATTTGCAAGAAGTACACATGTAGCAAAAACTGTGAACCTGTAGAGAATGACGTCCAACAGAGAAAACTATCAAATACTGGTTACCGGTACAGAATAAAAAAATAGATGATAACAAACTAAAAAAATGTCCAGACTACAAATAACAAGGAAAAGCACCCCTGATAAAAGATTACCATTAGAATTAACAGCATATTTATCGTACATCAGCACATTAACCATGCCGCTCAAGATTAAAACTTCAGTTCTAAACCTAATCTTACAATTTTCCATCACAATTTAACCAGACCTTACTCAGCCACTATTTACCACCAAAGTTTCATAAAAATGCCAGAGACAGACAATAATGCTTACATTTCAGAACACTCTTGGCGTGTCTTTGAATCACAGGCTGTAAAGCATCTATTACCTGCATCATTATTATTGCTGTACAGTTGCAGTGAAACAAATTTAATGAAATAATTATAAAATATCGGAATACAAAAATTACAATGTAATAATGCTGGCTGGTTGACAGAAGAACAAAAGGCCACTCAGACAATATCCAGACATTCACTTCTCAGCTGGAGCAAGTCTGGAAAATATGCTGATGAAAGAACAAATGCAGAAGTAATTTGGTAATAGACAGAATCATTGATTGATGCTGATTGATGCTGCCACCTGGTGAATCAAAAATAAGCAACTGCGAGTTTTGGCTGAGGGTTTGACAACCAAAATCTCCCAATCTCATAAAGGTCAGGAACCCCATCTGCCAAACAATATCTAAATCAATTCAATGATTAAAGCAGTGCACGAATGTGACAGATGACATGCAGAAAAATGTATAGCTATAGGCACAAAAACTGATAAGTAGAGCTAACATGTACTAGAAAAGTCATTAGAAAAAAAAGTGAAAAAGATAAATAAACATAACAGATATAAGACTAGAAAAAGGTTTCAGCAGTTTTCTGTAGATTGCAGAAGTTATTTCAACACGTGTCTTTTGGCAATAAAACACATAACTGAAAAATGTCACCAAAAGTGCACAGAAAAATCACAAACCTATAGAATATTGTTTTAAAAACTTATACATAAAACAGCACTAAATAACTTATGAAAAAATGTCCAAAAATGTAATAAAAAATGCATGCAGGTGTGAAATGAAAAAAAAACAAAATGCAATCATTGACAAAAACAGTTTACCTCACTCCAGAGTTTGCTAAATACACTTTGAATAACGACTGCTGGATCACACTCATCAGCCTCATGTAGACAACATGCACTTGATGTAACCATGTCACCACGAGTACTACTAAAATCAACACCACAGTATGTTCTATTTTATTTTCATTTTTAGGCACCATAAAAATCCCATGCAATTCATGAATGCAAAAAACAAATTCTGATAGCAGTTATGCTGTAGTAGTAATATATATATAGTTATACACTGTGTCTCAAAAAACATCCCCAACATTTTAAACTGTAACTTGAAAACCAATTATCACATTTTGATAATTTTTGGTAAGAATATTCCTGACACAACTTTTCACAGAAATGTTGGGGATGTTTTTCTTTGAAACAGTGGACATAATATTGCCTGCAAGACACAAGACTTTATGGCCTACCAAATTCAAAGTCAAAGGGACTGGTAAATTAAGAAATTTGCATTATAAATCGTTTTCTGCTACCCTGACCAAAGTAAAACAACATCAAAAAATCACTCATTGTCAATGAAAACACACAAATGTCACAACACAATCTAAAAACCATATAACAGATAATTCATTTGACAGATTTTTGATTTATGCAAAACAAACAAAGTACACTATGGCCAATAACCATGAGTTTTAAGTAGAGCTGCAAAGTGTTAATTTTTTTAATGCATTAACGCACTGCTTTAATTTTTTTAACGCATTAATTAATGCATTATTAATGCATCCAGGCCCGTCAAGAGTAAAAGTGAGGGGGGTAAGTTACCCCAAAATCCTGCGACATTTGGGGGCCCTGACTGTAAAATACAGAAAGTAAAAAACACATTTTAAACATATAATCAACAATAACTGCCATCATAGCTAGCATAGAAATCTATTAGCCTGTCGTCAAAATAATTATTTATTTACAGTAGTGATAGAATGGCAACTACAGCGTAGTTACTTGAATTCATTCGATTGTCAAATCACCGTAGTTTAACAAAATATTGGAACTTTTGCTTCATGGAATTTGGTAAATTAACATAAATTTACCTATGTGCGTTAATTATTTTAGCACGTGTTAATTTTTTTAACACGCATTAGTTTATTAACGCATTAATGCATTAATTAATGCATTAATTTGACAACTCTAGTTTCAAGTATTTCAATATAACCAACTTGGGCGAGCCAAAATGTGGTTGCCCAGAGAGCCAAACCTAAAATGCAGTCATATGTTTTGACAAAATCTAGACCCAATCCACGCTAGAGGAGACTAATTCACATCGTCATATACCCATCATTATTCACAGTATCAGCACATCAGCCCACTCTCGATGAGAAATCTGCATTTAGAGTAAATCAATCATTTAGTCGTAAGCTGAATTGTGCTAAAGCACGAAGTAGCTTTTTTCAAAACTCAACAGACAACTCTTCATAATTTGTGGGGCTAGAAAATCAAAATTTCAATTTTGGGTCTTTAATAACACATGGGATTAGAAAACCAAGCAAAAACAGTGCAGCTTGTCTTTCTGAAAGGGCAAACAATGTCACAAAAATTAAGATGCATACTTTGTCAAAACAAAAAAAACCAACTCACTGCGTTTTATAGTCTACAATGCCATCCTGTGCTATTATTTCGCCATCTTCTTCAGCAGTGCTTGTAGAGTGCTGTACAGGATGAAAGCTGAATGGCCTTGGAGTGCTGTTTGCACTGCCTAATGAAGCCAAGGTGACATTATTGGCCCTCACAACACTGCATTACATCCAATAAGACCATGCCATAACAACAAAAAGAAATATTTTACAGATTATAATGCATATAAAACAAAAATCAAAATCAGACAAAACGCTGGCAATGGGCAAATCATATAGTTATCTCAAAACCAGGTTAGTATAGACTTGGTATTAAACCAACCATACAGCTGGATTTAACTCTGTGGACTGAGAATGCACAGTGAGAAAATAATAAATTCTGTATAAAAGTTAGAAATAAGCAGATTGCAAAACTGTTAGAACACTAGTTAAGTTAGTCAACGGTGCAAGTTGTTAATGCAGCCAAATATCTGGACATCCGCACTGACATGAAGAAAACACCATAAAAGGGAATTAGATCTCATGCAGTAAATCTTGATCAATCTGGAATCTTCACATCACTAAAAATAATAAAAATGCAACCAGAATAAAACTTTAATCAATAGAAAGCAATAACATGATACAAAAAGTTCGATATTACAATAAATACTAAACAGCACTAAAACGGTGTTAATTCCTCACAGTGAACATGACCAGAAACATATTGCAATTTTAAAACTTCTCAAAAAAATAGTACAACAGATGATCCCATTCACAAAGATTAAAGCAAAAAAATATAGCAAATCTCAAAAATACTGGAACTCTCTAGTAGTGAAAATGTTAACTCACGAAACACCAGTAAAGCTAGATTTGGTTGGCGATGAATTATGCCGTGCACTTAAGCCACTGTCCTGCGTCTCTTGCAATGGAAATGTGACATCGAGGCTCAGACCGACCACCCTGCAATCATAGACGTACTCATTAACTTCAATGTGTCAGTAATTGTAAGTAAAAAAATGAAAGCTGTTGAATGTTGACAGTTTTCCAGAACAAAGTGTTGGAATAGCAATGCAATGCAATGCAGCATGTCGACAGCTATGGAACAACCCGATGATTGAGATCCAACAGAAAATGGCGTCTTTGTTTGTTTAGGCTGTGGCATTGTGACTTGATTACTTAAGTGTGCCGAATATAAGCACTCTTACTCACGCACTCACTCACTCAAATAAATATGCATTAGATACAATGGCATTCAGTTTCCATTTACACCAAGCTGTACCAAAATAGTACACATTATTTAAGAAAAACCTGCAGACCACAATAAGAAAGAAAAATTAACGCTGTGATGTGAATGAATGAACATGTATTATAGTATTGCCACCAAAAGGCAGGATTATGACAATACGAAAAATATACTGAATGTAGAGTCAAATGCAAGTTTAGTAAAAGCGTTATAATCCTTGACCAAGTAAATAATTATATTGGAAGTAAAATGAAAGCATGACTAAGCAAGTAAATACAAAACAAATCTCAGTATGAGTTGTCGTTTCATGGCAAGTAACAATTACCTGAGATGTGGAAAATGCGATGTCCACTCGCAGCACTCACAACACAGATGCGACGGACCCAACACGCTGCTTTCATACAACATGAAGTCAATGCCATCAAACAACTCCTGCACTTTCTTCGACTCTTCACGGTCAAATTCCTGACAAAAACAAACAACTGACAAGACATTTTCACCACTCACCAAGTTTCTGTTAAGGAATTGCCAGCAAATCGTATTGCTATTAAACCACCAAAAGATGTCACTAGCTGCAATCGGTAACAGATTATTAAGCTAGTTTGCTATTATGTACCAAAATGCTACAGCGTCCTCATGGTTATAGCACTAATTGTGACAAAAATTTCCATAACTTGACTAATGAAAATGTTATTATTAATAATGCACATTCTGAAATAAGAAAATCTTAAACTGTTTAGGCAAAAATAATTGCGCTGCCATAATGCGCATAAGCTTGCAAATATTGTGTCAAATGACACACAAAAAATGACTAACATAAAATGGCAAGTCAGCCACACCTTGTGATGTGCAAGCCAGCCAATTTAAGCCAAATTTAGCCAGTTATGCAGCTGTGAAACCTTCTAAGCCAGCCAAATGTGACATAAGATATTGGCTTGAAGGCCTAAATTTCGATCAAGTTTCCACACCCCAATCTGCTAAAACTTAACTTTTCAACACTATCATCACCACATATATTATTAGCAAAATTTCAATATTATCTTAACAGCAGAAAAATTATATTTTACACAAACTTTTAGTGCAGTAGTCACCAGTACTATATAAAACTCACAAACAACAGACGATCAATTGTAACAAAGACATCAAAACAGCCAGTCTTTCTGAATACATAGCTGTAATTCACAATGAAATTTCCACATTAGTGTAAAAGTAACCAAGCACAAAGTATCGGAATAATCAGTGAACTGTGGTAATGCTGACGATATGATTGAGATCAGCTGAGCTTACATCCTCGCAGAATGAACAGACACTGCTGCGATCAGTGAAGTTGCCGGTGACACTGCAAACTGACGAAGTACGCGAACTGCTGGCTAAGCCTGATCTTGGTGAAGGCCCGATGGACATGGACATGCCACTCCATGCTGCCCATTGCTGCTGTGCACTAACTCACCAACATCAACAACACAGAACTCAACAATCAGTAAATAAACTTTTAAAAAACCAACAAAAAATAACGATGAACTGGAAGACATACAGCTGGGCAAGAGTGGCAATAGCCGACTAAAATGGCAACGGCCAGACTGAGTGATAGCATGCCGGACTGGTGACCGTGAGGTTACTGGTTCAACTCTCACCCGGTACACTGCCAAATAATGACCTCGGGCTTGGGCAAGTTGTTCACACATGTGCTTCTGTTCAGCAAGCAATATAATTTATTACTGGCCAAAGAGCAGTGAGGCTCTGTGGCTGGGAAGATAACCGTAGGTCTGGCATAGCAGTGGACATGCATCATGAGCTCAATGGCCATAGAAAGAAAGATAAGCACCCCTCCTATGCCCCTTGTGGGGTATGCCACCCCCTTACTTTTACCTACAGCTAAGATGACTGTCGTAATTGCCAAAACTTACATCCAATTAACCAGCATCCTTCTTACACACATAGCAAATAACATCAACGTATGCTAATGTGCAGTAGATTTCAGTGAAAAGTTTACAATCTAAGCTTGACATTTTGATACAAGATCAGCATGTGATGTGACAGACATAAAAGAGAGACAAACCATAGCTAAAAATCTCCAGCACAGTTGCTATGTTAATATGCTCTAAGCCAAATAAGAGGCTTCAGAAAAATCCTGCATATAATACAGCCCTGAACGGTCTTTTAAATAATGCATAACACACTGTCAAATTGCTACTATACTGCCATAGTTCAATAATTGCACTGCAACTTGTCAAAAATTAAGCATAAACTACTCGTTAAATTGTATCGTTTAACATTTTAGACTGTACATCAATAATTTAGAAAAATGTAATTAATTTATTTCACATTTTGCACAATATGTCAACAAGACAATGATGTCGCAGCTCGCTTACCCTTGCTTATTATCATTAACAGTGGAAGTGTGGACCGTTGCTGTCGGCTCTGGCATTATATCATCAGCCAAACGTTTTCTACAAACAATTCAACAAAGTACTAAATACACAAAAATTTCCCATTCACTACCACACACTGTTTGTTATCTAAAGGTTTTCCATCACATAATGCAATAATATAATAATAGTAATATCATTTGGCTGTTGTGACACTGAAGCCATTAATCTGAATGACACTCCCTCAATTTCTGTGTCCCAACCAAATATCTGCTACAAATTATCCAATTACCTAAGAAAAAATAACATTTGCATTCATTCAGTACAAAATACGACAATAATAGAGCATTAGAAACTTTCAGTGGCTCCAGATTATACAAATTAAGTTGTAATATTTACAGAAAATATTACAAAACAATAAATACTATGCTGAACAACTTGATGTTCGTGATGTTGAAAAATTCTCAAACTGAATTAAACATTATATAGTCATTTTTGCTCACACAGTTTGAATATATGCTGTGTTTAAAACAGTGCATCGCAACACATTGGCTATCAACAGATTGACAGTTTAGGGAGAGTGTGTAACATTACACAGTTGGCTGAACAGTTCACTATAGTTTACTCACACTTGCAAAGGAATGCTCTTTCTGACATAGCGACCTGTCATACTCTTCTACACTCTATGTAATGACTAACGTGCTGTCAAATCTGCAGACATCCATTGCCAGATATGAAGACTGCTGTGGAACTTGTGGATGAAATATAATGCTACAAAGCAATCCACATCAATACAGACTACTTATTGCAAAGTTAATGTCTAATATTTTCATTCTTACCTATTTCTGCAATCTGCATTAATGCATGACATTGAAAGTTAACGTTATTACTTTCACTTTTAAGTCATTAACGATGACCAAAAATTTAATTATACCTTGACGTTTTAACTTCCACGAGAAGTCTATATCTGAAGAATGTAAACATCATTTCTTCATCTGGTTCTTGGCACAGTAAGTAACAAATGTGCCAAGAAAACAGTTGTACGCGTGACTGAGTTGGTCACTGCCTTCTTCACGGTTCATAGCTCGTTGTCCTTCCTTGCAACTCTTTGATCCATCTGGTTGCGCTGTATGGTTCTCTATCAATCAACGACGAGTCGACCCAGTTCATCACATGGTTTTTTTGTAGAGCATAATCAGTGTCACGCATACCACTGTTTTCTTCTGACGAAGACTTCTGACAAAAGTCAAAACATCAAGATATAATTAAATTTTTGGTCATTATTAATGAATTAACACTGAAAGTACATTCGGCCAAATGAAACAATTCGTTGAGATTAACTTTATTATGTGTTACAACTGTCACATAACATAAAACACATAATAAACTGTCATCTTTCAATATCTTTTAAGTAGCAGAACTGAACAGACAATCAGATGCATGCAGAAACGGTGGCAGTCAACTCGTCACACAACAACTCATCTCAGTCACAATGTAACATAAAATTAAAATTAACATTCTAAAAACGATCAACTTGTCATATAATAATAACTGTGACGAACGAGATTACTGCAAGACCAGTGACTACGAGAACGACAACCAGCGTGACATCAAACCCATTACTTATAATAACTATCACATCAACACTACATTTATTTATTTATTTATTTCACCACTGACATTGACAACACCAGCAACACAAATAAAACAACAAAATGCCAGCCAAGGATAGAAAGGCTCCAGAAGGAACACTAACATCTACCCTAAAGCATGGCCATTAGTAAAATCAAGATCAAGTAACAATAATAAAGAGGCTGATAATGTATTCAGTCAGCAACCTTACTGCATACTGCGCGGATACCACACCTTCACGTTACTGAACCGAATATGCCGCGCGCTTCCCTGGCAACCACGAATCTGGCTGTTGTAAATTGTTAAACGCTTGCACTAAGATCATTATATATTACACAACAACCAGTAACATACCGTTCTATTACATGTAACGTCAAACACAACGAAAACTCCAGGACAACGCTACACTACAATTAAAACTAAAATATCAACTTTCGACGATCGCAAATACGAAAGTAAATATAAACAAATGGCAAATAGTAGATCCGCAGCAAAAATATCTAACGTAACGTATGACGTTTTCAGTTTTTTAGCGCTAACTCGTAAGGTGGAAGTCGCGACCAGTCGGCGGTCTGTGGTTACGCAACACGTTTTATCAAACGTGCATTGCGGCCGAACCGCTTTAGTTAGCGACATACTTTTTATTGACAGCCTATAGTTACTTACCAACGCCCTATAAAACGGTACCACCGCCGATCTCCTACGGACACCGGGACACCTGTTGTCCCAAAATAGTGATTCTTACACGCATGACGTATTACGGCTAAACCGATCGGCATAATGGTTAGGCCTACCATTAACATGCTAAAAAGAAAACAGTCGTACGCGTGACTGAATTCAATTTGGTAGCTGCCTTTGATGTCCACGATTGCCTACAGTCCTGCAAATAGGGGTAATGAGCCTCCCATTGCAAACTGCGGGCAAACCGCTGCTGATAGCGACATGGTCCCTATTTGCAGCCTAAACAAACTTAACGTCCTATGAGACGGTATCACCTCCAACATGTCTCTCCCAAAAAAGGATTGAGATCCAACCTGACAAAAAGTGTACGTTTTTTTATTGCTAAGAAGTAGGGTCAGCTAAATGGCTATCCTAGCAACAGTTGAGCTTCTTGTTAATAACCGACAACATAGTGTCAGCCTGAGTCTATTAACACTTTGCCGTTGCAAATACAAAGGCGTCATGCTGTTGAAATATTTGGGGGACGGAAATTGTCACCGGCCTGATGATGAATAGGTCCCGAGCAAGGCGCAAGAGGCAGAAGCGCTTGAGCACCGAAAGGGGTGGGATCTAAGGAGGGGCACTTTAGCCCTTCCCCAGCATGGGGCACTGGATATACCACAGAAAATTTTTCAAAGAAAAAATAAGGTTGAAATTGCACATTTTCGTGCATTTTTGCAAGATAAAAATAACAGGGTCTGCAAATCACGTACGAGCGCCGAAGAGTGGGGGGCTGGGACTGTGGGAGGGTCAGCGTAGCCCCCGCCCAGTGTGGGGGTATAAAGGCTGTCCCCAATGCGGAAGTTGTAATTTTCATGCACTGGGAGTAGATACCCTATTCCAAAAAGTGTTACATGTGCACAATGTGTTTAAACAAAATCTGTCCTCCTTTAAAAATAATCAGTGGAAGGGGTGAAGCCCCCATGGCTCATGGGTGCGATGCCACAAAGGAAATTGAGACAAACTTATTAAACACAACAGGTTTTTACGGTTTACTTTAGGCTGAAATAAATCTAAACTTCTGAGCTTTTAAAATGCCAAACAGCCATCACACTTAAGTCGACCAAACCATGCAGATTACTTAACGAAACTGCCAAAATAAATGTACCAAGCTACACGACGGCAGGGTGAACGTCGAAGGAAAGTCACACAAATAAGTATAGAAGAAAACAGCCCTAAAGAGAAACCAGCAAGGAACTGCATCAATGATATCCTGAAGGCAGTGAATTACTTACTCATTGGAGCAGTTTTTAAGAGAACTGCCAAGCTTGGAGTGATGGTTCATTCAGAGTACAACGATCAGTATTGATGAAAGACTGCAAGAAATTTACTAATAAGCCGTTTCAACTCAAACAAGAATTACACTACAGTGCTGAATTAACCATGGTGCAAATTATGCACCTCTGACTTTAGGGGACTTGCAATTTTACAGTATAATTATCATACATGTGAAATTTAATAACAAAAATGTAAGATCTTTCACACACATTAAATTCTTTTTTATTAAAATAAACTGTACATATGTGTACTTAGTTAATAATCTTTGTAATTTAGTATCATTTTGAAGTAAAAAGAAATAATAATTGATGTTTCTAGCATTTAAAAATTGCTATAAAATGTTAGTCCAGCACTGGATGATAAATGGAAATAGCAGGCATAAAAAACATAATACCACAAAATAAGTCACACCTCGACATGCAAGCCAAACTGAACTCTGAATAGGCAAAATGGCAATAACAGAACGGATAAAAATTCAGAAATGACGCTAATATAAAGAAACATGCAAAGACATATTATACACATTGCCTACATAGAGGGGTGCATTAAACTAGTGGAATATCACATGCTTCACCATAGAGTAAAACTTCTAATAAAGGCCGGGTCACCAATAAACGCCGGGTCTCAAATAATCACCGGGTCTCCAACAATCGATGGTCCCAAACTAACGTTGGGTACCAGTCACAATACACCAGTATAGGCCTCCATTTGTCAATTTGCTATGAAATCGCGTAAGCCCTACAGAAGAACAATTGAAAAAAACACTAACAAAAAAACCTGCACAGTATGTTCATTGCACAATAGTTTTCAATCCAAATTTACCACGCAATGTATATACTCCCTAATGATAAAAATACAATCAATTTCTGAATTACCGGTATTACAAATAAAAGACCAGGTTAGCTTTTCGCTGACATCTTGACATATACTGTACGAGGTATGCGAGTGAGATTGAAATTAAGTTGGAGATTGGAATAATCAGATAATTTACGATTGAGACAAACAAGACGAGACTTTCAAATTTCAGAGACCAGTTATAAGAGGTCACTTCACTATGACATGTGGATGCTGTTAGTGTTCGACGGTATTATAAGTTGGATGTGATAGAACAGGCCCAATGTGGGCCTCATGCATATTTAGAGATTGGCAGTGGTTAGTATAATGGACATTCGATAGGCACGCAAGAATGAATGCCGTCGCTCGTGGACAAAATTTGAAGTATTTAAGAGAGGTTGTGTAAACATTAATTTCCCTGACTGATGGGTACCAGTATTTTGCCATTTGTACAGGACACAAATAAACGCCATGTCTCCAATAAGCGCCGGGTCTCTATTAAACGACAAGGGGTTTTTGTCACATGAACAAATAAACAACAGAGGTATTTATTAGAAGTTTTATGGAGATGCAAAAAATCACAGATGCTTGCAGTCTGCATGATCCAAGATCATTTTCCCTGACTTTTCAAAAATAAATGCAGGCAGCACAGTAGGCTAGATCAAGCAACTAGACTGTTTTTGGAAATGCTTAGCCTTGATCACGGAAAAATAATCATGTTGAACACTCAGACATTGTTCATGACTACATTTCTCTGCAATGATTGTGCGTAATCAATTACATAACTGTCCAGTTGCTCAATCTACACAAAGTATTTACATTCAGTTTTTACATGCCACCTGGTACTGTCTTCAACAACCGTCAACTGTCATAAGAAATCCTCGTGCTGTCCTAATAACTTTTCTGTTTGTTCCTCCGAATACATTATCATCATATGACGCAGCTTTGTTTCTGAATTCTGCAAAAATAATGCACACACACACACACGCACAAGAACAATGATAAACTACTATAACTTCTGGAGAACAAGGCTCAGTGGGTGCCAGATTCACCCAAGAACCAAATCATTCAGCAGTGACATACTAACATTTAGAAAATTCCTTTCAAAAAGAGAAAGTCCAAGAAAAAATCATTAACATTTTGTAGTACCATACTTGGAGCAGGGCCTATGAAAATTGTTATAATATCTGATCACTTCATCGGATTTAACCCTGGCTGATGTGTTGCATTACATTCAATGGATTATCGTGCTCCGACAAAATGCAAGAAATACTGTCAAACGTAAATTATGTTTGCAGTCCACTATAATTCAACTAAATAAAATATGTCAGTAAATCCATTTTTTCTACCTTAAGCACTACTTGTCACCCCTTATGCAGTTTGCAAAAAACATCAGTTACACGCAAACACATGATCACCATATATCTTATATGTTGCCAAAATCTGCATACTGCACATTTTCTGGACATACAGGGGTTGTATGTGTATACAGAAATTATGTTAATAATTATACTACACTGCTGTCCTAACTGTACAATGACACTTCTATATAATTAAGTAAATAACAAATAAAAAGATATGCCTCACACATGGTTCCTACTATGCTGCAGAATTCATTTTTCCTGACTTTTCCCTGACTTTCCAGGACAAAATGAATCGTTTTCCCCGACTAATTTGTTCACATGAAATACCAATTGAGACGTCAACTTTTAATCGCTTGCAATCACACCAAAAACAAGGGTGGCGAAACACATTTAAAAGTGGAGATACAAATAATCTGTGAGCGAAGCAAGCAGAAAGAATTTTGAACTGTTTTACACAGTCCGCCTTAACAGTTCAAATTTTCTTCTGTATCTCTGTTAACTTTTGCACCCTGCTAATTTGATTTTCCCTGACTTTCCCTGACCATAGGAACCATGCTCTCACAGCCATAAACACTGTGCACTATTAAATATTTCAGCTTGCATACAAAAACTTATACTGCATTTTAAACAACATGCAAGAAAATATACTAGTACATATGCAACGCACCTGTATGCTTCACTGATGGTAGTGGCATTCCCTTTGTATGTTTAGCTATGCCTGAAATGTGAAACTTTCTCGTTTCTTTCCTGGATGCATCGTGAGACAAATCATCAAAAAATCTCGACTTCTTTTCCATTCTTTGCTTGAAGGCACTTTTACTTGAACGTTCTCTGTATACTGGACAGTTGATTTCTTTGTTATTAGATGCAACAGGTTTGCTTCTTGAACTTGTACTGCTGTTCCTCTTGTGAGCAGATTTGCATCCATCAGATGCTAGCTCTTTGCCATTAATTCTGTCCCAAAATCGATTATCAGTCTCATATGTAGACAAATGCTGCCTGTGCTTAAAACTGAAGCTGTCTTTCTGATCATGCTTACTCTGAGACACTTCATGTGAACCACTGTTACTCCTCCTATGTTTGCTTTCTCTTTTGTCAAAAGCTGAGATGTGACGGTCTCCACGTGATGAATTCTCATTCCTGCTATGAATGTTACGAAAGTCATGACATGAGTTACTGTCTGAAGACTGAGCCTTAACACGAACAGTATGCATCTTTCCTTTTCCTTCACATGTACGATGCTGATGTGTTGGTGAAGATAAGTCTTCTTTATGATGCTCTTTTATATATGACAATGAATTATGCAACAGACATCAAGCACATAGTCACCTTGTCATAAAACGACGTGAACTGTGCAAACAAGTTTAAAACTGAACATATTCTCACCTTGGATGCCAGACATAAATACACTCAAACATGTCAAAGTGACTTCACAAATAAACAAGAAAGCCCAGCTGTCACCAGAGAAGACACACTACAGCATATATAAAGTCGATAATTTTCATCTCATCTGAAACAGCGTATGCCACTTCCTATTAGTGATAAATAGTAACCTTGGCCCTACCTCTCACTATTTCCAAGATATGGCCAGTTTTCCACCAAAAAAACACATTTTACCTACCCTCTGCATTCAACTCCAAATTTAAAAATGTTCCAATTGCACTGCATCCCCCAAATTTTGTATGCAGAGAGCCTCGACACAGGATTAATTACTAGTGCAAAAAGTTTTCCCCAATGACCTACCTGTTAGCCACAATACATCCTTGACATACAGACAGATGGATGACAGACACATCGTGCCATAGACGAGGTATACTACGTACCTGTAGTGCATCAAAAATGACAAAGCTTTCTACTTTCCTCTGCACATCAAGATGAAAAAATGGACAAAATGTTAACAAGCCTAAGCAAAAAATATATAAGCTATTACCAGAACTTGTGTTGCGTTTCTTGCTATGAGGAGCAGATGAAGACTTGGTTGCATCACGAGTATCATATCTTGCAATGAAAGGCAGTGTTGGCAAACTGTAACTATCCATTCGGTCTTCATTACATTCCTAGAAAAAAAACCATTTACACTGTGCAGCAAAAAAATGGACCGCTAAAGTTTTTCGCCATTTTCTCAGCAACCATTTGGGATTTTGATATCAAACTTTACTGCTTTATTTAGAGAAACCTTGTATATTTAATCGCCAGGTAAAACGTGATTCTGTTTAAAAACGCCGAAGTTATAGACTTCTTAACATGACCACCTACCGAATTTCCAGCATTCAAAAATGTTCAAGCTAAAAATGCTATTTAATTTTCGAAAACTGGTTACACGTTACTGCTGATGTCATTACAGTGACGTTATGATAAACAGTAATTTATATTGTTTATAAATTATTCCTAAATTATGGTTCCTTATAAAGCAATCGCCGGCTGCTCACCAGATTCATCTTCCAGCAGGACGGCGCATCAGCACACAGTTCACAACGCCGCACAGCGCACAGAACTGGCTGCGGGCCAGCTGTCCAGATATCACCACAAAAGACCAATGGCCTCCAAATTCGCTGAATGCAAACCCAATGGACTATCATGTATGGTGTGCAATGTTGGAGGCTTACTGGAAGCTTAAATCAAAGCCAAAAACAAGCGCCGAACTCGCGGAAGCGCTTCTAGGGCAATTTGCCACAAGGACTGATCGACAAGGCTGTAAAAGATTTCTCAAATAAGGCGACTGGAGGCTGGTGTTGTAGCTTGAAGCTGGCGGTGAACACTTCGAACATTCGCAGTGACAATGGAATTCTGGCATCTGATCATTATTTAACTGTGTTGTTTCAACGATGTTATTAAATTGGTGTTGTATAGCCGGAACATTTTTGAATGCTGAAAAATTGGTAGGTGGTCATGTTAAAAAGTCTGTAACTTCGTCGTTTTTCAACAGAATCACATTTTACTTGGCAGTTAGATGTAGAAGGTTTTAGTAAATGAATCTGTAAAATTTCAAATTAAAAGTCCAAATGGTTGCTGTGAAAACAGCGAAAAACTATAGGGGTCCACTTTTTTGCCACACCCTGTATAATAAATGCAGATAAAGACAGCAAGCTACAACTAGCAACAGCAGACACATGCACAATGCTTGCTTCAAAACATTTGTGAAAGCATTATGACTGCGAAGAACCATCATTAAATCTAACTATGAAAACAAGTAATTTGAGCAAAGCTCATGAGACATGACAGCTTTAGCAGTTCACTTCACCCACTGTCTTGGTCTATATCCAGCCATTTCATCGCAATTCACTCTTGAAGTTTGCACCGCAGCCGAAAATCACACAAAAACACAAAAATACTTATTTAAAGGGTTCAGGGTCATTCGAGGTCATCGATGTTAATATTGCTAGAAAGCTTGTCACTAGTGCTTGTTATGATAAGCAGCATGTCTATGCCTATCTGCAACTGTTTTCATGCTAGATGAGCCAATATCGGCAAAATAACCACTTTTTAGAGGGGTACCCCTCTTTGACAGTCAAGTGTGCAGGCCCCCTTGAACATAGGGGTTCGGGACTTAAACTATGAAAATCTGTGTTTGATGCTGAAAATATCATACGCAGGTTGTCTTGGTCTATATCCAGCCATTCCGTCGCAATTCACTCTTGAAGTGTGCGTTGCAGCCAAAAATTGAAAATTTTTTTAAAAACCCCTTTTGAAGGTGTTGATAAAACTAAATAAGCATGTGACCAGTGCTTGTTATGATAAGCAACATCTCTGTACCTATCTGCAACTGTTTTGACACCAGAAGAACAACAGCGGCAAAATAACATCTTTTAAGGGGGTACCCCTTTTTGACACCCTTGTTTGAGGGGAAACCCTTCACCCAGCGGCACCAGATTTCATCACGAAAGTCCTAGGGGCAGCCCACAGTGAAGATTTCGTGATCCTAGCTTGCACCGTTTTGATAAGGATGCAGAGTGTGACAGACGGACAAACAGACAGACGCCGAGGCCAAGACGTGCAAAGCATTCTGCTGTTGGGTGTACTTAGTTGATGTCTAAACCAGTCAGTTCATTATTTACTTCTACACTATCGCTGTTCTGCCCTACAAGGGGTATTTGATTATTTGACTTCAAAACTTAACCAAAACCAACATTATATTTATTAACATGAAGTCAATATTTCTGCCTAAAATTTACACAGCTGACATTCACAAAAAGGACCAAGCACAAAGTATAAACTATCAACAGCCTTCTTAACTACATTACAGTTCATATTACTACAGTAAAACTTCGTTATAATGGACTCGGTTAAAACGTACACTCGGTTACAACGTACTGACTTTTACAGTCCCGTCAAACTTCCTATTCTTTAGCATAGGACGTCTGCTGGATATAACGTACTCGGCTATAACGTACCCTC
>Ga0056128_1003596_pt1 | contig 19124 bp, 11 predicted proteins | sample WorMetLIZISLAND2_FD_71113 | JGI IMG/M metagenome (GOLD analysis project Ga0056128, IMG submission 71113) | Marine gutless worms symbiont microbial communities from Max Planck institute for Marine Microbiology, Germany - Olavius geniculatus... ... | reverse complement strand
GCGTCCCCCCAACCAAAATTTTTGGGGGGGGACGCGTCCCCCCCGTCCCCCCTATAATCGCCGCCCCTGGGAGCAATTAACACCTCACATCGCAATGTAGCCTAAACCTCTTCAACTGACAACAGGCCTAGCATTTGCTAACACAGCAGCAAGCAACCAGCACCATGTCACGCTGCTGCTTCAAATCAAGACTTGATGACAAAGCGGACAAACACTGGAGTAGGCCTAATGTTAGGCCTATGGATAGACCTCTAAAGCCAGGGAGGTTCACAGTGCGTTAATTTTCAAGTTAAAGTTCAAGTTTGACACGAGGAACAATTAAGACGACGAAAAAAAGCGGAAGAGAGAGAAAAAGAGAAGGGGGGGAGAAGAGTGACAGGCTTGGAATTATTGAGCAGTGGAATAGAGCGGACTGTCGAGACGCTGGAAGATCAATAAGGAGACAAACGGCTAACACTACAGCCCAGAAATGAGTTCAGGAAATCTGAAAATTAACAGCTGTCCAAGTTCACAATAACGTCACGGTGCACATAACTGACCAGGCCAAATGTTTGACCAGGCGTGAGGCGGTTGGTATGAGGGATGCAGATTAGGGAAAAGTCGTAAACTGGTATGCTGTATCGTCCTTTTTACCAGAAAACTGACTGAGTGATCAGGTAGAGTTTAACGTCCGGCCCGACACAGTATAAGTCATTTCGAAGACGGGCTTTACAGGCAATGCACATACATATGATAATGGAACAGAAAGTTTAACCTTTACGGAAGAACTTGGTGTAAAACACAAAACACAAAAAGACCTAAACCCAGAATTGTAAGAACTCTCTATTTATGGGTATGCATATGCAACAGTAGGCTAACGGCAGTTCTAATAATCTTCCCTGTCATCCTCCAAACAATCGTCAATCTCAGAATGCTGTCTTTTTTAGAACAAAGGCTCAGAAAACTGAGTGGACCTACCCGGATACCCGTTCAACTGGCAATCGTGTACAGCGGCGTCGTGGCATGGAGAAGGGGCAATTGCACGCCCTAAATTTTTGGCTGTCGGAAAATTGTCAACAAATTTTCGTCCAAAAATGCAAAATTTGAAGTTAGAAACTCAATTTTGGAGAAATTTAAGGGTAATATTAGACTTTCGAGCACCCGATAATCTTCTCGATTTGTCGTCCGAAATGTGCAATTAACTTTTTGCCCCGCCTATTTTTAACCCACGACACGCTGCTGTTCGTGTACAGAACATAGGCTACCAAAATAGTCCGAGCACCATCTGTCACTTGCAAACAGTCGAAATCTGCTCGAATTGCGAATTGACGAAGACAGGAACTGCAGACTTCGTTCGGTAAAATCTACTGAATGTCGGTCGCTCCTTAGAAGCACTCGCACGCTCCTAACAGCCAATGTATAGCAGCGTTTGACAGCAGCAGCTTGGATATCATATAGGAGAAATATACGCGCACCAGCAGTCGATTACTAAGTACCAACAGACCGCGTCGTACGAGAAAGATAACGCCAGAACTAAGCCTGTAGCCTAACTAAGCGTCGACATCCGCATTAATAACAGCAACGTCATTAATGTCATCAGCAGCACTTCTAGTAGGTACGTAGTAATAGTAACTTACGGCGTCGGTGATTTCGGTAGCATCGAAAGTGACGATGACGAAACAAACTATTTACATGCACAAGTTCAGCAGCAGCGCAAACAACCACTAGTTGACAACAACAACGACGACGAGGACCGTCTCGACCGACTTGCAAGGAAATAACACCCAAGCCATGTGCGCCGTGTAAACATTAAAGAGGGTTTTAGCATTTCCGCTTATCATTTTTTCTTCTGCTATCTATCTCCCTTCTCATTTTTCAATTTTGCTTTTTTCACGCCGAAGCTATTCTTTTCTGTTTCACTGTGATGAGAAACACGGCAATACATGCCAATCAACTACGTAAGCATTGGCGCATACTGCTATTGCGTCTTTTTGAAATTTCAGCGATATAGACCTACTCACAACAGATAACGCAGCAGAGACCAAGGCTGTCAGTGCAACAAAAACATTCAGAAATCAGATACCAAAACTTGGGGGGATTAACTCACAATAGCCTGATAAAGGCCGCTTATCGGTGTGTGTAACTTGTGTATAATAATGTTCTTATATCAAAAGACATGCAGTTGACTCCAGAACGCAGTCGTTTCTGCTTTGTATGTTGTTCATGTTTAATACTTGTTTTGTTATTTTACTGTACATTTTTTCGTGTTTTATAATTGTGTTGTGAAAGCATGCGCATTGTGCGTGTGACATAATGTGCAATAAATTGCTTACTTACTTACTTAGTTCGTTAGCATTCAAGCTTTTTTATAAACTAACGATTATGATGTTTGATGATAATTTCGTGGCAGAATGGGCTGGCCCGACTGAGCAGGCCGTCTTACGAAAAATGGCGAGCGCTTATAATGAACACGGCAGCAAAACTGACAGATCAAAAAAGGGTTTCACCGGTTTGACAACAATGAAACATGCGCGGTCCCGCGATTAGTTTTGGAAATGTTTCGCTGTTGCAGCAACCCGTTTTTCTCTGCGTCTTTACAGTGATTGGTATACACTGCATTGGCTGGCCGCGAACTTTTTAGTTGACCGGTTTTATTCAGTTCCTCGCCTTACTGACTCTTTGTGCAGTAAATAAAACAGTCTCATTTTCGCTGCATCGCTTCCTATTAAAAATTTTTTTGACCGAATTGCACTTTTATTTTTCGTCATTGGCTATTCGTAGGCCATAAGAGTGGTTGATCTATCACAAAGCAACTCAGTAAGTAGGAGGCTACTAGCATCGACCACAGAACATATACAGACACCACGCGACAACGCCAATGTTAAGACATCAGAAGGTGAGATCGAACGTACGACCAACAAAGAAACGATGATAATCGTCGTAAAGAATAACAATCAATGAAAACGTGTACGTCGATAGTTGCAATTCGACGCGGCAGATCAAACGGTGACGCCTGCGCGTGCCTTAGCACCTCGGCCAATGCAGACCGCAGCGACACGTTGGTATCAGGCGGGCGCAGGCAGCACTGTTTCGCGACACAAGTCAATCGATATGAAGTGATAACGACGACGACGACGACGACACAACCATGTGTTAAGAAAGACTTTCACTTTGCGCCAGCAGTACACGAGAGTAATAACAACAACGTTACCTATTTATATAGGCCTAATTCACCTTCGCCGTGAGCCATCCGTCATATTGCTGGGTGCGAACAGGCGGGAGTGAGTCAGAGTAAAGAGAGGAGCGGCGAGCGATAAAAGAGCGTACGTCATCGTTCATCGTCGGACTTGGTTCGAGAAGAAAATAACAGCGACGAGTGACCGCGACCAACTCGGCGATCTCGTCACGCGTGACGTGGCAATGACGTCATGCCGTGAGGTTCCAGCCTCGACACTGTCTGTCCAGTCAGTCCGTGGCCGCATCGTGCTGGTAAGTACATGGTGTACGTCGTGTGCGGTGATGGTTGTATAGAAGTGTAGTCTACTCAGCCGGTTGATCTTCAACTATAACAAGCGCCGGCGCCGCCGTGACGTCACCACCGCCACCACTACCAGTCTTGGCGGTGGTCGTGATGGAAGGCGGGGCTTCGCCGACGGCGGCGGCTACGGCGGCAGTGCGCGCTGTCATGGTAACGATAGACGCGAACGACGGCCGGCCCTTGTACGGCAGTTGAGCCGGCGTCGTGCTCGGCTCCTGGAATGCGTTCACCACGCGGATCTGACACACAGATAGACACACGCGGCATAGAAAGACACTTATCATAAACGTCGGTGGCGTGACGGCAGGAAAAGTAGGGGCTATTACCCAGTTGCCCACCCCCTTAAATTTTATACAAATTTCATCCCGTGAGAAAATTTCCTTTTTGTCAGAACATTTTTATTCCAAAATACAAAATTTGCGGCTGAAAGTCCTTAATTTTCTGGAAATTTAGGGCAAAACGAAAATTGTGAACAGACATAATCTCTTACGTCGGAAATTTGTAGCTGTTTGTTCAGGCAAACCCAAACTTTCTGCCCCCACGTTTTTTAACCCACGACGCCGCTGTTGGACGTGTAACCGAGCAGACAGCGTACGGCTCAGCTTCAGCAACTTCGACGCCGGCGGTTAGGACCAGGTTTAATACTGGGGATTCGGTTTATGTGCGCCAAGACTTGCAATCAGTCTCAGTACTCGTCAGCAGATAATAATTCTAGCTATTATCTGCATGCAGCGTGCCATATGCTGTGGTTCTGCGTGCGAACTGATTGCAGAACACAGGCAGGCAAATGCGTGTCACGTGAACACACCGCCGCCGTAACCTGGACACAGACTCTGTCATTATAGGGAAAAGATCTGTTGTAAGACATCTTGTAGGTGATACACACTGAATTGAAAATCTGGTGGGCGGAAAGAGAGGAGTATCTGTGTATCGTTTACGCAGAAGCGGTGATTCAAGAAGACGTGAGATGAAATCTGAGTGTTAAGGGAGAGTGTATAGCAGTATACAGCATGAACAGTAGGACCCATACTAAGGGACCGAGAACTGAGCATTGGAGTGCACTGTAGAGAATCATGGGGAAGACAAACTAGCAGAGCAGCGGACAGGGAAAGAGCGAGATGACGACGTCGTATGTATCAGACCTGTGTTTGTAGCCGAGTGAGTCCTCGTATCCAGAGAATGTGTCCCCGACGTCCCATGTCATCGAGAGTCTCGTTCATCTCTTGTTCTTCGCTCGGTCGCTCGTTGAGCTCGATGTTTTCAGACGGCGCGCGCTTCGTCCTGCCACCTAGCGCGATCTCCGGCACCGGAATGCAGATCACCAGCTGTACAGAAAACACACAAATGTAAAATAACGTTCCAGAAAAAATATTTAAAAATGTTAAAAAATCTTTTAAAACGTGACAAAATAAAAAAAAACGTTTAAAACGTTCAATAAAGGACGCTAACCTTATTTTGTTCAACCTTTTGCCTAATGCCTAATGCTGCAGGTGCACTATAGCTGAAACTAAAGAATGAGAGACCTTTATTCAACTTCAATTCAACCCTGTGGTCATAAAACCAATAATGACTAAACTAAGTAAACTACAACTAATTTTCGTTTTTCTGCTTTCAAAAGTGATTTTGAAAGTTATTGGTAAAATGTTAATAAACGTTTTAAATATAAAAAACGTCAAAAATAAGAAAAACGTTAAAAAACGTATAAAAGAGCGTGACGAGAATGAAAAGCGTGAAAACTTTTTTCACATCTATGAAAACACACGAACACACCGTTCTCAGAACACGGGATAAGCGCGTTTTGTGCACTACAATGACCACAGATTACCGCCAGCCATAAAAAAGCAACGAGATCGCCAAGCTTTGCTCAAGCGTCGTGGTACTGGCAGTACTGCCCGCGGGTATAATAGCCCACAAGCGGCGCCATGTAGCAAATGACATTTTGTACATTCAGGCAGATTTGTTCAAGCAGTATCATGCATGCAAGAAATGCACAAAAAGTTTATGTGACCTTGACCTCTGACCTACGACTGTGATAGTCAATACCCTGCTAGAGTTTGTGCTATATGTTAGTGCAAGATTTCATGAAGCAGAGTGCAGCTGTTCGTGGGTTATCGCGCTGACAATGCCTCAACGTTGAAACCTATTATGCTTCGCTTTCGTGGGCACTGGGCATTATTATCTATACAGAAAAATCAGCAAAGAAATACAGTAACACATACTGTAGCTATAAAACGTATTCAGACAGTGACAATTTTACGGTTGTACGTTGGATGACCGTGGATGAAATTTCCTGCACTAGTCTTATGTACTTATAGAAGTGCCTGACTGGACGGTACGGACCTGTCCCCAGAGCAGTTCGCCGATACCGATGAAGAGACACCAGAGCCACTGGTCTAGTGTGAGGCCGGACGTGGAAAACGCATAGCCGCCGAATTGTACGATTAACACCTGCAACAAATACACGCACTATCAAGGTCACGTTCACGCAGTTATTCATCAAACTTGGCGCCTGTACACTTGGCCTACATGAAGCAAAAGATAGGACTAAAAGGACAAAAACCGACTTTTCGTACGGAAAAAGTGAGAGAAAGGCAAAAACCATAATATCGTAAAAGCTTGCAAAACCCAAAATTTAAATCCCAGCCCTGCAAAGAAATTGTAAGCATAAGGAAACATTAGCACAGATTCATCAGTAATCTGCAAACCAGGCAACTTCGCAAGTAGGGAGTAGCTTGTTTTAAGGATTAAAGAAAAGATAATCAACAACCGCTTATGGACGCGGTTACTGCAACCACTGTAAAAAGTCAAGGCGCGCGCAGAACAACGTAACTAAACTATACTGAACTGAACTGACACGGTTTAGTTTTTAGAAAACTGACTAATGGGCGATCAGGGCGAACCCATTGCTCACTGGTTGACAGGTACGTGCGCGTAGTCACGTAGTCATTGACGCTGTTGGACGGTGCTTGTTGTAATTGCATTACTGGGCACACTGGTCAATTCGTCCAAAAATAAACTATGTCAGTTCAGTTCATTTCAGTTAATTTTAATTAAGACAATATAAGGAAATATAAGAATGAAATGAACCTGTGCAAGAAAAGTGCCGATCCAGATGGTGACGAAGACGACGTTGCGGTTGAGTCCCTCGAAGACGTTGCGCTGACCGTGGATCTTACGCGCGTTGATCTCGTTGAACAACGTCATCATGACGAACGCGTTGAAGATGATCGTGAAGTGCTGGTTCGGCGCTGCACCTTGTGTCTCACGACCACTGTCCACGTCAAATAACCTCTCTCCTACAACCAACACCACCACCACCACAGTGCGGTGAGAATATCAACCATCTTTAAATCGGCTTATAAGCTGAACCAGTAGCCTAACTAATAAGTTAAATAAATTTATCCAAATTATTGCTGACGTTTCCTTTTCGGCAATCGCTGCTGCCTTCGTCGGAACGACTGTCCGCCAGGTGTCGCTGCAGTGGACAGTAAGTAGTCATATATGTGTGGAACTTGGTAGGATCCCTCGTCTCGGTTCATCAACTTATCTTGTTCTTTCCTGGTGTGTATCGCTTCCCTGATCCGTCGGTCGAGCGCCACCAGATTGCTTCTAAACAAGGTTAACCGTTGCTTTCTCCGTCGACCACTTTTGCACGGTTCCAGTTCTATGTCTTCTGAAAATTGGCATCGGTATTGTTATTAGACCTATTACTATTTTTACAAAGTCTATATAGCCGCTACTTTTAAGGTATTCATAACAAGCCTGTTGTGGTTTACCGGCGAATAAAATAGTGAATATGATGGCGAGTTGATAGACTGCGTGTCCGGCAATGTTCTGCAGCATCAAGCGCGAGATGAGAGGCTTCGTGCGTCCGTATGGTCGACGGTCTAACAACTCCTCACTGGGCAGCTCTGTGGCCAGCGCCAGCGACGCCAACGTGTCCATGATAAGGTTGACCCACAACATCTGAATCGCTTTCAATGGCGAGTCCTTCACACACACCAGACACAGAACCTCTAGCGGTGCAACAGCACGAGCCAAAGTAAAAGTAATCTGGCACTAAATGACATCAGTAAGAACATGTTATTTGGAAAAAGTGGAAGTCTTATGGAGTCGACTTGAAACTTGTACAAGAAGTTACTAGGGCCTACGTTTCTTAAAGACAGTCTTTAATATTGTTAGACTAATATTTATTTAGCAGTTTAGCCTTAAAGTCTAAGGTTAGTCTTAAAAATCATCTGCCATTGGTTTGCTATTGTTATAGTATAGTCAGTGCATTTTGTATTGTTCCACAATCTAGTGTAAAGACGCATCTGAGGTGCGACGAGTCCTCTGCATATGTTAGACCACTGCTGGGATGGGTAAGTGTGTACGCAGTATAAAGTTATTCCACTCCAAACAGTAGTCTGGCATACTTGGACGCTCGGATCGCATAGACTACGTCGTCGTTTGCTTTATAACACATAACTGCAGTCATAATTAAAAAAATAAGAGTGCGAGATGAGCGTGAGCTGGAAATTCGAAAGAACTCTTTCAGCAACCGAATATTCACAGAGTGGAATAGGCTGCCTGCACATGTCGTCGATGCTGAAACTGTCGCAACGTTCAAGAATTGCCTCGACAACTGTAGCAGATGGAGCAATTATAGCTTTTGCTTCTACGCCTGTCATCAACAAGTAACAAGCAAGTAACAACTAAAATATCTATGGTTTACTTCTACACTACAGCTTCCGAGACGTGACTAAAGGCTAAATATAAGTATGGAAGAGACCTTGATAGCGCAGGCGCCGAGGAATGCGACGACGACCGCGACGCAGTTGACAGTGAGCTGAAACTGAAGGAACTTGGCTATGCTGTCGTAAACATTGCGACCCCACATTACTGCCTTGACGATACTCGTGAAGTTGTCGTCCGTCAGAATGATGTCCGATGCCTCTTTCGCTACGTCCGTGCCCGCTATACCCTACACGGCCGCGCAAAAGCACCGCGCCAACTCACAACTAATGCACAGCTCAAAGAAACACGTTGGTGGATGGACAAATCATGAACAACTGTCCTGTCCTTAAATTTGTAGACGTGTGTAACTGTGTTGCAACTAAGATTTCGGGATAAACCACACCATAAGAAAAATGGACTCAAGCATCAAAATTAACAGTTACAATTTACAAATTGCTGTGCTTCGACACCGTTGCAAGATTAATTATTGCAATATTCTCTTAACCATCAGATCATAGATCACAATCACCAAAGTCAAAATTCATTTTTACGGTTTTCAGCTGACTGAACAACTCTGTGTGATAATCAACGGTTGTTCGGAGTTTTATCATAATAACAATAATACGATTTATATAGCGCCATGACGTTCTAAAGATACAGAGTACAGAGACGTTAACGAGGCCAAAGCACTAAGACAGAGACCTAAATTTAAAACCAAGACCGAGCCTGAGGTTGTGGTTTAGAGGTCAAGACCGATGCCGAGGCCACAATTTTGGCCACTTCGGCCTCGATAAGTTAAAATCTGATCTCTTGAGTGTAGATGATCAGATGTACCATAGCGAAGCCGACGTCAGCCTTCTTGAGCGCCGGTCCGTCGTTTGTCCCGTCTCCAGTGACCGCGACCACCTCGCGATTCGTGCTCAGGCGACTGTCTATGATGCCTTTCACCAGGTTGTACTTGTCTTGTGGCGACGATCGAGCCAGCACGCGTAGGCGTGGCCACACCTTGTCAATCAAATCCTGCTTCACCTATTCACACCCATCAAACAATATGCGCCCATAGCAGAAATAAGCTTGCTAATAATAACAACTGCAGCGTAAAGCACTAACGAATTCTACTGCAGTAAAAATAACGCAGTTAAAATGTTAACGCACTGACAAAAATCACTATGACTGCCGTTTAATGCCAAATGTATTTGACCCCTGTTGTTACTGGTGTGGTTACTTTACTAACTGGTGGTTTGGTGGCATAACTGTTCAGATGCTGGACTTACAATCAAAAAGTCGTGGCCACCAAGGTCAACTCAGCCTTCCATCTTCTGGGGTAGACTAACTGCTTAGCTGGGCTTAAAGCGGGGTGGCTTTGATCACCTGTGTAGGGTGGCAGGTAACACTGTGTGATCCTATATGGCATGCGACGCTTCATAGCTCTGCGATGAGTGACTTTTTAGTCTGCTAGCAGTGAATCAACTCTGTCTAGGGAAGAAGCTAAAGTGAGCATATACATACGGGTGTGTCTGGAGTGTCACGTATGCGTCGATTGAACTCTCGCCCGTCCAGCACAAGGCTGTCGTCTCCACGTCTGATGATGCCGCACTTGGCGGCTATTGACCGCGCCGTGTTGATATTGTCGCCCGTTACCATACGCACTGTTATACCGGACCGCTGACACTTGCGTATTGCGTCGGGCACCTACATGTACACCACCGCCACACACCGTCAGAGAGTAGTGTGTCGACCGTCGACATGCGGGGTCTCTCGCTTTCCTCCTCGGAGTGGCGTTGTACATTACTCTATTACGACAGACGCTATTCCGGCAGCCAAGACGGACGACCTCGGCCGTAGCTTCACGGATCGCCAGTCGACCAACTAGCACCTCAGACCCACCGAGTAGACGGTCACATAACCGAAACGAAAAGACCGCAAGTAGCTTAAGCAAGATCGTTATCATTCCAAGCATTCGTAAAAACAGTGTAAAGGTCGCGAGATGTTTTTGCACGGTAGGATATAAGAAAGAAAAAAAGTTTTGAGGTTGGAAAAAGCAGTACTTGTATTTGTACGTAAACTTGTATGTTGATGAACTGAGAAACGGTTGCTTTAAATGCTCATTTCTTGTTACCAAAGTTTGTCGAGTCTGTTCTTGAAAGCGTTGGTGGACGGTGCTTCAGTGACATGCTGGGGAAGTTGATTCCAGTCCGTCACGACTCTTTGGCTGATGAACATTCGATGGATACGATTTGTGTTCCTTGCCTGAGAAAGTTTTAGACTGTGCCTTTTTAGGTCATGACCAGTTTCTGTGAATTGGAAGAACTGAGTTGGATCAATGTTCTCTTTCTTGGTGATTATCTTGTACGTTTCGATTAGATCTCCTCTCGGCCGTCTTTTCTCAAGTGTGGTAAACTCTAAAACTCTCAGTAAGTAAGTAAGTAAGTAAGTAAAATGTAAATTTATATAGCGCATATTGTTAAAATTAACCTCTAATGCGTCTGTCTGTCTTCATACGGCTTCTTGGATGCAACGCAGCAACTGGCATTACGTTACAGTCGTAAGCAATATGGCACTGCAACATGACGATGGTACAAAACTTTGTTCTGCTAAAAAGTAGAGTGCTGTTTACATTATGAAGTTCGTCAAAATTCGCTTCTCATTCCACAATTTTCCAGCACGTACGCAACGGATGCAGATGACACGAGCGATGCAACAACCGAAACGCAAGCACGGAAAAAAACGATGCTTATTTTTGCGTTGCGTTCGTTGCGTTGCGTCCGTTGCGTTAAATAAAAACGAGGCTAAAGCTAGTCTTGCTCTTGAGTACGAGAACAGCGCAGCGAAGGCGTAATGGCCAATTGACACCTAGGGTGCCGACGCAACTCGACTCAACAGTTGAGTTGAGTCTCGTCGGTGTCGTAGGTGTAAATCGGCTTACCTCTGGTCTGACGGGGTCTTCGATGCCGACAATACAGACGCAGGTCAGGTTAGAAACAATTCGGTCCTCATCGTCCCAGTCCGGCTCGCTGTCAATATGCTCTTCGTTAGCAGCCGCTTCTTTATCTAACACAACACCGCAGCTGATCAGTCAAATTATCATTACTGCGCACGCACAGCTATTGGCTACTGGGATAAAAAAATATAATTGTTGTCACTTCAACTATTTATGGTTGCCTTGTAGTAAACAATAAATAGGCCTATTAAGTGGTTGAATACAGTAAATCAGTAACTGTAATGGACATTCAGTCACACAATAACAAACAAAATTCATCAAAAACACGAACACACCAAAATTAAACTTTATAGAAATAAAAAACGGCACAGTTTAGTCCGCAACGCAAGCGGAAACTGATATGGATAATCAGCAAAATTATCTGAATGGCGCTTTAAAAGAATACGCGGTAATAAGCAATAGAACGCAAGTTTTGAATCTTCAATATTCCCTGAAAATGTGTCGTGTGATCATTATGACGACGCTTCAAGCACGTTTAAGTAAAATTATGCTGCCCGTGTGTATCATTGGTTGACATATAGACCTATACGAGCTTTTACTATGCCACAAGTGCCGACTTAATATTGGCGATGCAGTTGCAGAAAAAGTTATTCAAAAAAAGTCGTGGTATTAACTACAAATTTTAACCGGACCGTTATGGTTTAGTTTACGTTCGTTCAAAATAATCACAAATGTTTCTATTCTCTAAGAGAAAAAAGCTTAATCTGGCTACAGCTGTTTAAACCGACAACATAATCACCAAGCAAATATGCAGAGAGATGTAGAATACAAATCAAAGTTGAAACAGCCGGATACACCACATATCCAAAAACTCGGTGGGTTTTAGGCCTACTGGGTGAACCAATTTAAAGAAAGCACCGAAATTCACCAAGTGCCACCGCAAACATAATCTAATTTTAGTCTTTTGTTTCACTAATAAATGAATAATTATCTTTTCAAACTTGAAACCTACGAATTTGCAAATGTTTGGACATTTACTTGATGTTGACAGAATTTACCAATTAACCCACCGACTTGAGTTCTTTCAAGCCAAGTTATTTTGCAACCTTGGTACAAGTATCATTTAAAAGAGGCGGTTGGTAATAGAACAGCCACGGTATGCAGTGACATAGTAGTTATAACATTAGACACAACAAACAGAATATTCGATGCCTAGTGAGCGCTGCTGAACCTGGTACATAGTCTTTGTAGGCGAGGCAGATGGTTCTCAGTCCGTCGGACGCCATCGGCTCAATGACGCTAGTGACCACGTGCTCCTGGTCACGATGACTGAAACGTTTCGGCTCGTCACTGGCTGACATTATCCACGTGCATCTGTGTGTAAAAACGCGATATCATCATCATCATCATCATCAACAACAACAGCAGCATCAGCAGCAACAACATATTGTATAATCAACAGGTTGGTCAGTTGGCGCGTAGATGTTTTTGGAAGACTGTGTGGACTCTAACAGTTCGACCAACAGTGCGGCATCAACTGAGTGTTGGGACCAAAGAATGTCTGAGTCCCCACAAGATCGATACACGTTTCCAGATCTTTTATCCCACGACAAATACGGCATACACAACCGGGTGTGTAAAAAAAAACCAACTGTGGAAAATGATAGATAAATAAGTAAAACCCAGACTATTCTCAGTCAAAAAATGTGGGGACGTGTTTTTGTCCCCACAACTTTTACCGTATTAGCTCGACACAGTATCGATAACACAAGTTACCACAAATCAGCAAATACAAGAGCACATCATTGAAGACAGTAGAAAATCACGGCAAAATGGTTAAAACACGGCAAACTTTGTGAATTCGCAAAAAAGTCACGGCAAAGTCACGGTAAAAACACGGCATTAATAACATCATTACTTAAGTAAGTTAAACGTAAGAACTTAACGAGCGACGTAGCTGCATACTTACTTTTTTAGGACGATCTCGGAGGCTCCCTTGCAGAAAAGTCGAAAGCGGCCGTTGGCCAGCTGTATAACGGTGCTCATGGACTTGCGTACAGAGTTGAACGTATAAACCTTGTAGATCTTGTCTTCGGGAAACTGGTCGCGCACGTGCTCGTAGTTCTGACCCATGTCCAGCACGAAGCCCAGCAGAGCGCACTCGGTCTTGTTGCCGACCTGCTTTGGCAAGTCGCCCTTGTTCTCCGCCGGCTATACACAAACACAGACCGCTCATGCAATGACAGCTAACTCTGTCGCTAGCAGAAATTTAAAGTCATTTCTTCTACAGCGTAGGAATGCTTGCACGTGCACGAAAACGTCCGTATGACTCAAAAAAGTAGACTATTCGCGTATGCCCAATACAGCGTGAGAAACTTGCAAAAAAGCGATATTTTTTTGGCCTGTGGGCACCTCTTAATTACGTGTTGGGCATTTTTCCAAATTTGTGCCTAAACACGCACTTCAGTGAGAATGCCTAAAAGTCAGAAAGTAAGTAAGTAATAAATTTTTTTATTGTTGCCAGAAGCCAACTAAACTGGTTTGATCGGCTGCACTTTACACTAGCATACAGCAAAATAAAGTACCAGGCCTACACGCCCAATGAGCTGCGTGCGAAACCCAAAATGACCTAATGCATGAACGTGATGCGATAAACGGCAAAATGACAATGAAGTAAATGGTGGATAAGTAAATACCAGAACGCGCGAAGTGTATGCGCTGTTAATGGCGATTGAGCGCATCAGCAACTGAGCGAGTTGATGCGGCAAATCAGCAAACACTGGAGTCTGCTTGTGATGCTCATCTACAACGCAACGTATAAGTACACCCCATATATACACGCTGCTCTCTGCCATAAACAGAACGTTGCAACTGTGCGACAGACACTGCAAATTTCCAACGGAAGAGATAATGGGTGCTCAAAATTTCAATTCTGCTCCGTAATGTCTTAAAAATGGTTGTTTGGCTTTACAGCTGGCATTTCTGCACGATTTTTTTTGACAAAGAATTTCGTCAATTTTCAAACAACCCAAAATATTAAGGGGCAATTTTCTCCAATGCCCTCTGCCACGGCGCCACTGGTTAACTTACTCGGGAAGTAACAAATTCTGACCTGCAATGTAGCTCTGAACAACGGTCATGCGGTTGGTAGTCAGCGTGCCCGTCTTGTCAGAACAAATCGCCGTCGCGTTGCCCATCGTCTCACAGGCGTCCAAGTGCCGCACCAAATTGTTATCTTTCATCATTTTCTAGCGTCAACAACAAACAGCAACAACAAATAAACAATAAATTATTGCTTCAACACAACCTGCTCTTATATCATTTCCTTCGTCATCGGTCTGCGCCATCTAAAATGTTAGAACAAATAAAGTGTATTTTGCCGATTGTATTGTTCCGTCTCTCTCTGTTTCATTTCTACACATTTGATGTGTAAATAAGGATTATCATGATACAGAACAGGCAGGCGGCAGGTCACGGAGCACGGAGATTAGTAAAAAAACAGGCGAACAATGAGACAAAATGTCTTTTTATGATAAACTGCGTTCATTTCGTCGAAAATGCGTTTTAAGTAATTAGCATTTTCAATTTATTGAAACACAGTGTGGGCAACATCTGCACAGAATCAAAGCGTGTATGTCTGCACACGTAGACGACACTAATATCGTGCGTGATGTGGAGAGTGCCTGATGAACGAGTGAGTGTGCGCAGTGTGGACGGACCCTGACGGAGTAGGCGAGTGCCAGCGTGACGGCCAGCGGCAGTCCTTCTGGAACAGCAACAACAAGGACCGTAACACCGATGATGAAGAACCGGACGAACTGCTGCAGCTGGTCTATGTCCCAATGTTTCTTCTTGATCACGTAGATCTCTATTGAGTACCGAACGATCAGGATCACTACCGTCAAAACGGCCACCAGCGTGCCTACAGCCAGCCACAAACCAAACGCACAGGCGGATTCTGATATGTTCGACCAAAAAAGGTGCCCCCGCAAAAAGCCAGAGAATGCCGAACAGCAGTGCGATATTTTTTTGGCCTGTGGGCGCCTCTTAATTACGTGTTAGGCATCAAAAAAGGAAGGGAGCCTATGGTAGGCCTAACGCCACATTTAGTCTACCAGATAATGACTGACTGCCACATAAACGTCGAGTGGAGATCTTGGACTGTAGGGTTGAAGTATAAGATCTGTTCGTTAATGTCAGAATATTTATGTGAGAGTCCACAGTTTTACCTCACAAATAACAAAGTCTATTACATTATCGTCACAATGATGATGATGATGATGGTTGTCATCGCTGAAACGAGCGCCAGCATGACTAGCACAACGCGCGGCGGCATGCATCACATCACGTACCGGCGTATCCGATCTGAATGGCGAGCTTGGTGAGTTTTGCCTGCAGAACGGAGCGTTCTTTGCGGTTAGCAGCAGCGATAGCAGTACCAGTAGAAGTAGTCGTAGTGGTCGCAGCAGTTGCACCGGGCGAGTTCTTCACCACTTCGCCGTCCTGTGAACAGTCACACATCATGCCAGCATGTGTGTGGCCGTCCTACCGGTTTCCGAGGGCTGTCGGCGTCGACTGGATATTAGACCCAACGCCAGTAAAGCCTGTCGACGGTTAGGACAGACCTACTTTGCAGTCGGCGCTAGAGCCGCCCGACGCTCCTGAGCCGGCTAGCGCGTGATCCGCCCCATGAAGTAAGTGGACGTAAGTGTAGGGCAAGTAAAGCTAAGTTTGTTGCACGGAAAAAGTGGCTGTGATAAAAAAAGTTCAAAGGTTTGACTACCCAAACACGTTAATACTACAACGAGTTTGGTCGAGCCATTACGCTCGTGCAGCGGATTAGTTAAACAGACCTCCGACTTGATGACGTCATCGGCAGACTTTTCTTCCTGTAAGTTGTGCTTCTCGGACGAGTTTGAATCTTTGACGCGCACTTCCGGTACTTGAGCAGCTGTCAACAGCACAAACCAATAACCCTTCTACGAACAACAACAACGACAACAACAACAACAACTACTACTACTGCTACTTCTGACTATTCTTCAACCAACAATACCAACATGCATGTTTCTGCCCGGTGGCGGATCCAAAATTTTGAAATAGGGATATGAAGAGGACGGGAAACGCCGAAGGCATCGAAACATAGGGTCAACGGGGGTGTCCTTTCCCCAGCTGGGGTGGGATCTGGAGAAAAAAAATTAAGCGACTGTAACTGTTAAGTAAAGCAAACAAGTAAAAAAATTTCTAACGTGCGCTGAAAAAAATGTTTCAGGATGCTTAGTCAATTACAAGGTCATTATGACATTAACTTGTAAGTTTATTGCAAATTTTTTAACGAACGTGATATCAGTAAACAGAATTTTACTTACTTGATTCTTCGACTTGATTTTGTGTATCTGCGCAACAAACAACTATATAGTCAGGGTTGTTAACAATACTTTGAAAATGGTATTGTCAATACCAATAACCCAAGTTTAGAGTATTGCAATAGGCCAATTATGTTGCAATATTAACTTACTTTCTTACCTCAATGTTAGATTTTAGACCATTAAAATACATCACTAGAGCTGTTGCCTGACTGCATATAGTTTTCGGATTAGTTGCAGGCAGAAAGTCGATCGGAATAAGTAAAATAGTTTAAACCTGGGAGACGTTTGTTTAATGACATAGGCTAGCCTGCAGTTCGTATCGAACCTACTCTGTATATCTAAAGTTATCTAAACATATTCTTTTGTTTTCAGCTGCAGTCTGGTAAAACAGAGGGACAAAAAGCGGATTTGTTTTAATTTTTTATATCATGACAAGCCGTGTAATATTACACAACAAATCACAAAACAAATTGATCCAGTGAATAGTAAGCCTACCCATGTGACTAAGTAACGATACTGCGTCATAACAGACGAAGATGCGAAGTTGAAAATAGTTTTTAGCAAAACTTTGAAAGCAAGCTAAAATTGCACCAATATTTTTGAGGGTCGAATAAAAGTCTCAGAAACAAGGATTTAAAGAAACGGCGGCAACCGGAAGCGCAGAAATTTTTTAAAGGTTTCAGTCTGTCGTTAAAAGACGGCGTGCAAAACTCAAACTATAGCACCATGCACAAGGCTCGAGAAACGCTGTACTTTTGCATAAACCTACGCCACATACAGTGCCAAATAATGACTGACGGCAATAAAACGTCGAGTGGAGATGGACCGTTGAGTTGGCGCATAAATGTCCACAAAAGTGCTTCCAAGCTACTAGCAAACAAGGTTGACAAACAAAGCTGCCCCCGAAACGAAACGCTGTAGTCCTAATATGCACAGTATTGGATACAATTCGATTGCAACACCATTAGCTAATACTCGTTTGAATACTGTCTGCATCATTTCAGTGAACCAGTATAAATTATGACCAGACACAGCCGCCGGTCCCGGTCTCGTTTCATCTTCTAATGACGTCACAGTGACGTCATTATGACAGGTGCTAGTTAGCAGCAGCAGCAGCAACGACAGATAAATATTACATGAGCCGACTGGCCAAACAACCGGCATCATTATCCGCATCATCGTCTGGCTAAACTACGCGCTGGTCCGCAAGGTCATTCTACGAGTTCTTGTCATAACTGCATTATACGTTGATCGATTGTTAGCCGACCGTACTAACGGTCGCGCTTATGGTACGATGTGTCGTCTGTCTGTATGTCATCTCCAACGTTGTGTATTGTGGCTAAACTGAACGTCGTAGGGGGTCGGCGATGGTATCGTTGGTATAATGTTAGCAAATTCCTAAAGGCTGTCAATAGTAAAAACCGTGTCGCTATTTGCAACCGTTAGAGTTAGACGCTTATGATGCGTACACTGTAGCCACTAAATTTCCACAAAAAAAAACAAAAACAAGGGCGTCCACCCCAAAGACCCACAGACATTCTGCTCCTAAAATTGCTAGACTACAAAATAAGTGAAAGTATCGAATAGCCACGCATTTGCATTAAAATATGATTCGACTTAACCTCATGAATGAACGAACAAACGAAGACTAAAAACAACAAAGAGAGAAATAGAAAATGGAAAAAAGTCTGATATCCACACACGGATAGGGCCTATAGCCATTGGTATATCCAGGAATACATAATATATGTGAATATCTATATTCACGGCAAACCTGTGTGATTTTGGAGGCTAAACCCCCACAGTCCCAAGACCCTTTAAGACTCACGAGACAGTTGTCGCCTGGAGATTGTTTAAACGCGACAGCGAGTAGTGACGTGATCTGATGTTTTCGTGCAGTCTTTCCCGGGCATTAGCTGATCCAGGCCCGGGCGCCGTGTCAGTAACTCGCAGGTGCCACGCTAAAAGCTACTATAAATAGCAGATTAATAACGTCACTGACGCGCGATGATAAAACCGGAAATAAACAAATGACATCGTACGACGAAGTAGAATATATCTGCCAACTCTCAACGAGACGGCTGTCGGGGCGACTAACATATTGTTAACTTCACGTTAAAGTATACAGGTTTTGTGCTTAATATAGCTAGATGAAAGAAATATACCTGTAACATATAGGCCTAAAGTCCTTTCTGGCGTATCATGGGACGAGCTATTAAATCACTAGCCTTTGTCTGTCTGCTTATATACGACCACATTTTTTCGATTTTATTGAAATTTTGCAGATTTGCATAGTCTTTTGGCTCGCCAAAAACCTAGTTTATTTGCTTTTTTGCCCGTCTCATGATTTCTACACTAACGACGCCAGTAGATTATAAATAGGCTTACGGAGAGGCCTATAAGCCCCGCCCACTGTTTTGGCCTGTAGCCTGGTCAGTGGGCGGGGCTTATGGGCCTCTCCGTGCCTAATTATAATCTAGGGCTATGATAGGCTGCAAGACCAGGCTACAGGTCAGAACAGTGGGTGGGGCTTATGGGCCTCTTCATGTGCCTAATTATAATCTAGGGCTATGATAGGCTG
>Ga0056128_1003595_pt1 | contig 19125 bp, 9 predicted proteins | sample WorMetLIZISLAND2_FD_71113 | JGI IMG/M metagenome (GOLD analysis project Ga0056128, IMG submission 71113) | Marine gutless worms symbiont microbial communities from Max Planck institute for Marine Microbiology, Germany - Olavius geniculatus... ... | reverse complement strand
CCTTGAATGACCTTGAACCCTAAAAATATTGATTTAACGTGATTTTTTTGGCGATTTTTGGCTGCAAAAGAGTGAATTACGACGAAATGGATGGAGATAGACTAAGATTACCTGCGGACAGGAACTGCTATAGGCTTTCGCGCGTCTCGTGAGCTTTTCTCAAATTACTTGTCAAGTTATCTTAGGCTACATACTTTATTCAAAATTAATGTAGTTTTCGGTCCAGACGATAAAAACGTGAAGTACAAAATGTAGAAACTTCTTCCAACATTTGGAAGGCTTGCTCAACAGTTTTTTAATTAAAAAAGTGAGCAGTAGTCGAAGTTCGACTGTTATGTATTCGCGTGTTTTAGATAATTATATCGCATAGTTTTTATATAGCTTACCACAATTTAAGCATTATACAGAAGTTTGAATTAGTGAATTCGCAGCCACGGTGGCACTGTTGACTGAACACAAACTGAGTGAAATACCGCAGCCTTAACCATGATAAAATTAATAGATGTATAGAATCTAAGCTTTCGTCTCGTACCCACAAAGTTTTTAACATCACTGAACCTGCCAATCCGCTTGAGTCGATTCTTTCTTAACCTCTCTACTCGCATGCAATACTCGATCCTCGTCTGTTAATCGGCTTTGCTAAGGCGCAGTCGCTAGGAAACTATGGGGACGCTTGCCTGGAAGTCCGTGGCGAAAAGTAAAGTATTGCACAAGATTTTGCGGTTTGTATTAAAAGTGGTAAAACAATAAGAAAACATAAAATGCGCATATTTAGACCTAGCATAATCATAAATCCCAACGCAACGTGACGTCGTACATGATCTCAACACCCTGAAAACGTACGTAGGCTACCCAATTGCAATAAAATTACTATAACACTTGAAATATTATGGACCGTTGATTTTATTGCAATTTTGTGTGAATTTTAAAACGGAGGACGCGTTCTTTCCGTGAATAAAACTCTCCTCCTCACTATAACCTTGACCATTATACCGACACCTGGCTGTCTTTGAAGATCACCATTTGCCCAATCACTAGTTCTTTACGACGATGCATCCATCCATTAGCTCGTCTCTGAAATTAACTTCCTCACTCACTGCAGCCTTTGCCTCGACCTTTTTCTAATCAGTCTTTTCCTAACCCCGGATCTTTTTATTCACATCGTTTTCGTTTTTGCTATCTCGCTATTCGCCGTGCACTCTTTTTATCTTTGACTAAAGGCTTAGACGCATTACTCTGTCACATGTCATGACCATGAAAACTAACCGCGGGCTAAAAACGAAATGCTCCATTTATTTGTATTAATGTAATCTGCATTATTAGGCGGAATCGCTCTAGGCCTATTCCTACACTTTTTTCTAGCGTGATCTGTGGTCTACCGTCTGTCTGCTACGTCCGTTTGAATTATTTAAAGTATGAAAACGTCTGCCACTTCGTGTAAAAGTAAACGGCCAATAATCGTAATTGATAGGCCTAAGTGCCGCATCAGTAGAATATTTTTCTGTTGCAGTAGAGTCTTGCAAATTGCTAAAATAATCAGTCATTTTAAACAAATTGTCAGTTTTGTCTAAACGGTTTGCAAACTTAAATTTGAGCGGGAAAAGAAAAGTTAACACCAGACAATTACGAATTCCGCAAAATTCTGCAGAAACGGGCAAATTGGCTCGGCTGAAAATGCCGCAGTCCGAGGAAAACTGTCGTTCATGCTGATAGGCCTCCGTAAAATGACGGCATCGCACGGGAGTCTTCTGTGTAAGCCCGACGAAGCCAATCAAGTGATAGGACTATTCTCTGTGCTTATAGGACTGTAGCAGTATATCGGCAGAGCTTACTGGAATCCTTTTTACGGTCGCAACACTGTTGTAGGTCTACATCTTGCTGCAACTAGATTGCTGATTAACGTCAACGTCATTTCATTCTATGCAACAGTCGCCGGGCAGCCACTGGGCACTATGCATGCACCAAATGAAGCAACTACTCAAGCTTCAGGATGTTCTCTTTCTGGGCGTCATTTTAGTACTTCCGCCAAGGAGATTAGGCTACGTAATACCTGGCGTTTTTTGTTGGTCTTTTTGTCGTCTTGATAGCAGGATTAAACAAAAAGTTGCAGGCAGATTTGACTAAAATTTTTAGGGAGGTTAAACTTGCCCCACCCCTTAACTTAAAGGTGCTTAAATTTCGATAATGCATGATTCGGATCAGCATTTGGATCCTGGATAGGACTGAAGAATTCTTTACCATTGCCAGATAGGGCCAACTTCCGCCGAAGTGCTGCCGTTGGCAAACAAGACGAAAATGGCAAAGGTTAGCGCTCTCCGAGTGCCCTTCTGGTTGTTATTGCGCGAACGTTTGATTTTTGCAATATGGCTACATAAATGTTGAAGCAAAACTAACTAAACCTACATAAAAAATTTGGATATGCATGTCATTAGTTTTAACCAGTGATAATTTATACAAATACATAAACATGCATACAGTTCTGCAGGCTATAAGGCCTATCGCACACTGTAGGCTTACAGCCTACAATGTGTAGGGGTGTCTCAAAATGATCTTTTACCCCTATTTTAAGCGGTTTCGAAAATATTTTCATAATCGCCGCTAGGCCTATCTCTGATATCGTTTTGTTTTGTCATCCCCGTGTGTTTATGCCATGCTATTGCTAGATATTTTACGAGTAGCCTAAAGTTTTTAGCACCAAGAAGTGTGCTATAAAATGCACGTGCTAAACAGCAACTAACAAAAGCAGTTTTGAATGCTAAATTACGACAACTGAAGAGGTAAAGAATGTTCGTCATAAAATGTTTATAGAGTCCTCCTCTCTTGTCCGTGCAAGGCTGCAAATGCTTGCAAAAGTTCTTAAGAGCACTAGGTGTCTCAGGCTTCCGGAAAAAGGTCATTTCATTTTTTTCTGCAGACTGCGGTGTGCTCCAAACTCTCTGGTATACAATTTAAGTGATCCAGTCGTCGTAATTTTAAATCAAACAGTAGCTTAAGTTGTTTATTTCTCGGCCACTTTTGGTTGAATTGGTTCATGCGTTTTCGGCGGCAATCTCTCGATGCATCGGTGATAAAAAGTTTTGCTTGTAAAACTGTTAGCAAAACGATAAAAACTGCAAATTCGACGTTAACAAACAACGACTATGCACACAATATTGTGTACGTCAGCTGCATGTGGCTGTCACGTTGTCAACCAGCGGAGCAAACGCAAGCGTCGTGTTACCACGCGTACGTGCATGGTGTTCACGTGTCAATCTATTATTTACCGCGAGCGTCTCTGATGTAACTGCTAACATTGTTAGCTAGGTAATCGGCATCGGTTGTCGCCAGATGATTCATCCTGCTTTCTGCTTAATAAACGACTAACTCAAACATGCATCCCAGTAGGATGGTACAAACAATTACCCGCGAGTTATGCATAGGCCTAGGCCTGCATGTATACTGCTAGAGCCTACATATACAGAAGATCCATGCAGTGGACGCAGCCTATAGGCCTACGACAAAAAAAATAACGTTGCCAATTTAGGCTATAAATCAATCAATCAATTCAGTTTAATTCATACATACGAGGTCCATAGAACTACACAACTACAAATGTACAATAAAAATGATAAAAACACCAATACACATGTATGCTTGAGAACCATCATCGATTGGTCGTCATCGCCATCATCTTTGTCATCTTCATCTTAGGTTGGTGGCGTGGCGTAGCGGTAACGCGTTGTGTCCGATCAGCGAAGTTACTCTACACCGGGCCAGGTTAGTACTTAGATGGGTGACTGTTTGCGGGCAGGTAAACCGTCTCGGTATATAATCAGCCACATAGGTCAACTCAGTCTTCCATCCCTTCGGGGTAGGTAAATCGAGTACCAGCTTATATGACTGGGGTTAAGGCGGGGCGCGTTCACCTGTGTCGGGTGGCAGGTAATACCGTGTGATCCCATATGGCAGGTGACGTTCCGTATCTTTAAGATGAGTTTTTTATAAAGAGCTGTACACTACCTTTACATTTACTTCTCATTAGTAATCCGTTTAGCAGTAAATTGCAAAATTAACACAGGCTACTCCGTGCACAACGACGGTGCTGAATGTGAACTTGCTAAACATAAAGACAAGATGCACAAACAGTAGACCTACTTTAGTAGCTTTAAGTTAAACTAGCTGAAGATAAAGGAAGAACAGTAACCACTTCACGAGCAACACCTTAGAAAGTAAAACTTTGTGAACCGGTACGCTTAAATCAAAAGAGTAAACTAACATAAACACAACATATTTATGAATAAAAACTTTTAAACATTTACGACAGATTCGATGAAAATGGAGCCCGTACGCGAGAAAATACGGCAGAAATTAAGACGTCCATTTTAAGATTTTTCAAGATATCAGTGAAGATGATACGCAGTAAACAAAAACTATAACTGTATGCCACCCGACAATATCAGTGTACACTTATGATGTTTTATAAGATATGATACATTATTTGCTCTGAGAAACTGACGAGAGTTTAATCTAGGCTCTAGCACGTGCACCGAAAGAACTCGAACTCGTACTACGTACATGTACTTTAAACGGAAATAAAATGAGACAAACGAAACAAATGCTGCTAAGTAAAAAAACAACAACAGAAATAAAAAACAAGATAATGTTCATACGAACACAGAGTCTGTCCAATGCATTTCGATGGTTTACAGTAAGTAAGTAAATAAGTAAGTAAATTTAATTTATAAAGCGCACAATGTCAGCGAGAAACTCACTGAATCTGAGGCGCTGTTTATGTTCGTATGAATATAATCAGTGAGCTGTTTAGACTGGTAGGAAAAAATCGAACAGTTTAATTTCAAATTGTACAGCAGCAATGATCCCTTCATCCTTCTGTATTATTTCAACTAAACAATAAACATTGTCAATCATGAGATCATTCGATTAGTCACCAGGACTTTATTATAGATGGTCCATATAGTCACTATGCGTCTATCTTGCACCATTGTGAAGATATAGCGCCTCAAAGATAATGGGGTCACAAACTTGACCTTTTGGGGTCACGTGACGTCATCGGTCACGTGACCATTCGACTCCAGGGGGTCGACTTCCTATGGGTGGTCTATGGTGACCAAGCGTCTATCTGCCACAGTTATGGAGATATGGCGCCTCAAATGCTGGACGCACGGACGTTGACACGAAAAGAAAGAAGAAAGAAGGAAAAGAGAAAAAGACAAGGGGAAGGAAGGGAAAGGGAAAGGGAAAGTAGAAGGGAAAAGAAAGATAAAGGGAAAAGAGAAGGTGAGGGAGGAATGAACGGGGAAAGGGAAGGTAATGGGAGTGAAAAGGGAAAGGAAAGGGGGGAAGAGGAAGAAAGATAGCTTAAGAAAAGTTGGACGGACGCACGGACGCACGGACACTCAGGTGATTTTATACTCTGTCCAATGCTATGCATTGCACTGGACAGACACCAAGTTGTGAAAGAAACAGGCGCATTTGGTATATAAAAAACTTCAATAGAAAGGAAATAACAAAAATTAAATCGAGCAAAAAATTGTAACGAAAGAAACTGCAAGCAAAGAAAATTCATTTCATGGTTAGAATCCGTGAAGTCATTTTACTTTTAGAGGGTGCTGCTGATCACTTGTTACTGGTATTTCATGAAAGATTTCTTTCGTTGCCACAGTGACACAGATTGGCGTGTGTCAAATCTCATAGCTGCGGCAGCAGCAGCAGCACCAATATTCAGTCTGTCAGTGCGTTAGTTGTCCTGTAATTGGTGGCGCCAGCATACAACGCGATCGGCAGGTTGCTATGCCGTAGCCGCTCCAGTGATGGGCAAATCTTTAATATAAATCCCTGCAATTCCAATCTTTTACCTGAAACTTCATATCTTTCGCTCAGAGTATAGAATCAATTTTCAGTCTTTCAGATTTCGACCACGTGCAAAATATCAGCGTTAAATCACCAAGTGTGCGTAACGATACAAAAATCGGGCAAGCATGCTCATCAGAAAGAAGTAATTTTAATCCGCAAAAGTTTTTTTTAATTTTCCACTGCTAGCACTAGTATTAGACTGTCCACTTGTTTGTAAAAAGACATCATCAATAGCAAAACAGCGCGCATATTAAAGTGACGGGCAAAATGTGCGATTTTATGCCGAAAAGTGAAAATCAAATCGCGAAAATTTGAATCAAATCGAATGCCAGACCGTGCTTTTTACGATCGAATCGATAAATTTTCACATCGGATCGCTAGCACACTGAAATCGCGATTCAAATCGAATAGCGTGATTCGACGTTGCCCAGCTCAGAGTAGCATTGACTACTAACTACTGTAATAGCACGGACAGAGAGACCCGTGTGTCATGCAGTCGTCTCAGCAAAGCAACGCTGCTGCTCTCTTTGCACCGCCACCAGCAGCAGCAACTCTGGCGACGCTGTACGTCGTCGTCGATATCATTCTGCTGCTGCTGCTGTTAGTTGTCCGCAGCCAGTTGCCGCAGCCGATTATCGCTGCGCTACTTTTTCTCTCTGTCGCTCTTTCTTCATTCGTTCGTAAAGTAGCCTATCAGTTATATCCATGCGTCGGATCGACGTGTCGTCCGGTCGTCGCGAGTGTCATGGCTTTGCGGTCATGTGACCGGAAGCGGCTGCGACGTCATAGGAGGCGGAAGTGACGTCGCAGGTCGTGACGTCATCGTCGTAGTCGACATGAAGAGAACGCCGTCGACAAGGTACCGGCGCAGTGCGGCCGCACGACTCACTCCACCCCAGTCTATCTCAAACCTCGTCGCTCCTCTACTCGACGGTTAGTATACACATTAATCGTACAACATATGCTCGGTTTTTAAAACGAAATTCCGGGTTACCCCTGTGATGATAAGATGAAATAAAATACACCCGCGAAATATAACAAGTCTGATTTGCAGAATACAGTAATGTAAAACGCTAGTTTGAGCGACAAACAACGAATATCAAGATGAGTTTAACCTGCCTGCCTGTCTGTCCCTTAGGTTGGTTTCAACTGCAAGTTTTAGACACCGCATTATTGTGCACTATGTCGATAGATCCGATTCATATGGCAGGAAGACATGTACTCAAAGTTTACGATAAGGACGTTTGTGTTTCGAATAAGACTTGATGCACAATTGTCACAGCGATCGTTTGATAATGTGTTTTTTTTCTGTCGTTTGAAAATCAAATCATACATAAGTTGCACGAAGTCTCAGCTAGTCAGTCAATCAGTCAATGTACCAATCAGTCAATCAATAACAAAGCAAATTTAAGGCGACGTGTCTGATTTTGACATTACAACGAGAACGCCTATATGACAGTGCTGTAACACGACTGCTGATAAAGCAGTTAAAACTAAAGGTTTGTACGAGATGTAAACAGAATCGATGAAAAGAAAGGTTTGCAAAAGTGTTTTTCTGTTACAACCGTTGACAGTAGAGATCGTGCGAAGATTAAAATGCAAAGAACGAACGAAAACGAAGTGACTTAACAGCGTGTAATGTCTATTAACGTAATAGACCTAGACGCCTGCTCGTCTAGACAGCTGCGCTTTCTGTCACTGCTCGTCTCAGACGGATGTCATCATCATTACTTTATTATACGTAGCATCAGAACAGAAACATCCATTACACGAGTCATAACGTTAGACAGACGTCTCATAATGTTAGACTTTAGAAATAATAAAATGCAGACTCACACAGACACACGCATACGTATATTAAACAGACTGTGTGAGCATCCTGTTTAAGAAATAAAAGTCAAGTACATTTTTATGCCTCCGCCAGGGAATATAGATAATTATTTATCCCTGGCCTCCGCTAACGTAGTGGCCGGAGACATTATGTTTCCAGAGTGTTCGTGCGTCCGTGCGTTCGTGCGTGAGTCCCGAACAAACATTGTTAACAAGACATCTTGAGAATTTGTTGACAGAATTTGACCAAATTTTTACAACTAACGGACTTTGAGGCAATAATGAACGCTTCAAATATTAGGTTTAAAAGGTCAAGGGTCAAGGTCACGGCGGGGTCGAATATGCCCCAAAATACACTTTTTGGCCTTCTAGTTGTCACATGTTGGCGTAAGTCGTAACCCGCATCTAGTTAAAGTATGAAAAAAGTTTGTACAAAAACAATTAAAAACGTTTGTTAAACACTCAATAAAACTGTGATTTGTTTACTTAATATATCGATATTCATATTTATTGCTTTTAAGATACAGGTTTTCGTAGCTATTTTCTTTTTGACATCATGCATGAATATGTAAATCTGAATGCAATAAGTGTGCTACCATGTTATTACTAACACTTCTATTCCTGTATATGATTTTTAGCCGACCGTACCTTAGTAACGGTCGAGCTGTTGTCATGGTTGTCGTCGTTCGTTCGTCCGTACGTTCGTTCGTCCGTCCGTCCGTCACGGATGTATTGTGGCTAAACGGGGCTAGATATGGCCAAGGTTGCTATTGATCACTAATAAAAAGTCGCATACTGGCTTTCAAATGACATAAATCGACGACCTTGATAGCAGTGGAATGTTTCAAGCTATAAATGGCCATCTCGGAAACGGTGAGAGATACGGCCTAGGTTATTATTAATTACTAATAGAAAGTGGCATACGCCCTGTTAGATTAGATGGAAATTATTGACCTTGGATAACCTTAAAAGTTAGTACGCGATACTGTGGCTAAACGGTGCGATATAGGACGTAGGTTGCTATTAATCATTGATAGCAAGTCGCATATTGGCTTCTAAATAAAATGAAAATCATCGACCTTAGATGACCTTAAAAATCACTGACAACCAGTACGGTCGGCTATCCTAGCGACAGCTGGACTTCTTTTTTATCTTGTTTTAACATCGTAGACAGTTTTATAATGATCGTTTAACATTTATTACAATTTTCAGTACAATTTTCCAGTATTGATCTTGCAGCGTACCTCAGCAGAAAGAAAGCACATAGCAAAACACGCCCTTTATAATAATAATTATTGTTATCAGCTATATGTGTTCGTCGTCGTTCAGCCATATTGGATAACGTGACCGACTTCGTTCGATTATTGCAGTAACGTCGTGCAGCAAATCGCAGCGTCTGGAGGTCGATTGCTCTGATTGCGGCAATTATGTCGCACGCAATGCATAGAGGAAGGGTATTTTGATGCTGCAGCGTCGTTTTACCTGCATGCCTGTCGGCGGTCATTGATCAATCATGCGTGACGTACTCTGAATGACTCCACCAGCCTCAGCAGCAGCAGCAGCAATAGTCATACTGGCCAGCTCATGCCAATAATCGCTCATAGCAGCCAGCCGCACTGTGTGTGTGTGTGTGTGTGTGTGTGTGTGGGTGTCCGGATATAACCCCCCGGACATAACCCCTTCCAGGACAAAACCCTCCCGCCTATGACGACGGTGTAAGACAAAACCCCCTAAAACACAACCCCGCCTTAAGACAGAACCTCCCCTTTCTTCCTGTACTTGCCCGAGATAAAGCCGGGGTCCGGTCCAGGTCTATTTTTGGGGGTTGGGTCTCTGTGCTACCTTGACTTTAGAGGGACTTTCTGTTTTACGGGAAAAGTTATGTCCGAGGGGGTTTGGTTTTACTTCAGTGTGGGAGTGTTTGATAAGCCCCACGGTCAGTGCTAATAATATCAACTGGAATGCTAAACTTCATTCTTGTGCAATAATGCCCGAACTCCGAAACGTTGATTTGTGGCGGAATTGTTGAACGACAAGTCGAACGGCAAACTGTACAACATATTGACGTCTTGTTTCCGATGTGTTTTGTTGCAGATCTGTCTCTCTTGCAGCGTGTTGTACGATTAATCTAAAGTAGACCTAAGTGATATACGGTGTTCCGTCCAGGAGACAACTTTGCTCAGCTATATAAAAATATTTTAAACACTTTTTAATCACATTGAATCAAAATGCGTTTCTTGGCCGGATTTTGCCCAAACCCGCTGTGAAAACTAGATTATGGAAAGTGAGAGGGGGATAAAAACAAGATTAGCACCCATAAAGTTGTCGACAAAATTCCATATATGCGACTTTAATTTTCGATCCTCTGACATTCTGCAGATGCGACCAGATAATAGATGTGCGATGTTTATTATTCTCACAAACGTTACTATAACGTGCGCATAGAATAGATGTAGAAGTTTATCCAAGGTTGCAAAGTAATTCGCTGCCTAGTGCCTAATGAAAACTAAACGGCCGACGACGTCACGTGACCAAGAACTAGGAACAAGCGCCGGCGGAAAGCCGGAAGTTTGGCTTAGTTTACTGGGTTTCGTCGCGCCAGCGTAAACTTATTGATTGCTGCCAGGCACAATCTCTGTTGCCTTTCTTTGCCACTGCAGTCTATCAATGCCGTGTAACTTTTTTGTGCATGGTTACTATCCCTCTTACCTGTACGTCATGTAGAGAGAAAATTGTAAATAATGTTCAGTTGTTCTATACTGAAATCAACCCATTAAAAGTTGCTTGTTGTATCAATGGCGTTATTCTCGCAACTAATAGCTGTATGATCGATGTCCAGAAATCACACGCAATTTGTTTTTGAGCCGACCGCTAAGCTGTAAGCTTAAAGATCGGTTATTTGTCGTGCTTGTCGTCCGTCTGTCAGTCAGTCTGTCTGTCACGGATATACTGTGGCTAAACGGTAAAAGACAAGGTTTAGGTTGCTATTGATCACTGATAAGAAGTCGCATACTGGCTTTCAAATGACATATAAATCAATAACCTTCGATGACTTTCAAGGTCAGTGACAACCAGTACGGTCGGCCCCACCCTAGCGACAGCTGGGATTTTTGTTAGTTTTGTCATATCACAAAGTTGCTGTACATCGAGTCGGGTTAGTACTGAGATGGGTGACAGCTCGCGGGTATACAGTCTTAGTATTTAGCCACGCCACGCGGGCCAACTCAGTCTGGCCGTCCCTCCATGGGTAGGCTGCGTGGTAACTTTAATATGTTCACCTGTAGCCGGCCCAAAGCTTTCAGTGAGGATGACCGCTCTCGTCTGGGCGAAATCTCGTCTGTGTGATCGAAGTGGAGAACAATTTCCAAGTGGTAGGTAAGCGTTGGTCAGATGACGTGATGACTGGCGAATGCAGCACGCAACAGTCACGTTAGCCGTCATCCACTTGACCGATCGAGTCTTCATCGGCTTATTATCTCGCGATTAGTAAAGTGCAAAGCGCCGTACTGCAACTGTTCATCCGTCCGTCCGTCCGTCTGTCGTCTGTAACGTTGACGTATCGTGGCCATGTAGGTTCGGTACGTTGGAGTGTAATTTTCTTGGAGTAATTAGCTTCGCATAAAATCTTCGATTCGCGGAGCACCGAAACATTCCCGAATTTTGGGTGAAATACATCGCCAGCTGTGTAATTCAGCAGCGTAACGTGTGACGTCATACAAAAGCACGGTTGTAAACACCACTCAGTCAGTCAGGCAGTCAATCTGTCAGTCAATCCGTCTGTTCGTCCATCACTCACATTAGCATGCTTAACGAAGCTCAGTCGCATCTTGTGAGAAAAAAGCATTCACTTAACCTCAAAGAATTATTTAAATACTTTTCAGAAATTCGCAAATGTCTAGCAATTAACATATAAACATTAAGGCCCTATGTAAACATCGCGCGTTTGGTGCGTTTGATGCGTCAGTAAGGCGTTATTGATAATTGGCGCTGCATGCTGCTGCTGCAAATGTCGTCTGGTCAGCAGCTGCATGGGTCTAAGCGGCGGCGCCGAGAGATCAAGACGCAGTTGGCGTGATGTAGTCGATCTGCCAGCCTCTGAAGCCAGCGATCCAGCATCGGCGTCTGAGACAGATGCCCTGCGGCTGCCAGACAGACAGACAGCCGTGACGCAAGGTCTATTACACGATAATCCCCGCTGCACGCCACCGTTACAGTGCTTCTTTCAATAGGTCTTCGCTTATTGCACTTCGCACAAGTGAATAGAACCAGGTATGTGATGACGTATGGAGGCGAGTGGGACGTCGTCCTCACTTTATCTAGGGACGCAATACGTGTCTGTCCGTCCGTCCGTCTCTGTGGCTGTCGTCTGTCTGTCCGGTACGGGCTTCTAACTCAGAAACAAAATGGCGCACAAAACCCCAAATCTGTGTAAACATCTCCCAGGGCAGAAGTAGCCATTATGTTAATTTTCTGCTCTGAAGATCATAGGTCAGGCGGACGGTCGCCTAATGTTGGCACAGGGCCGACATATTTATCTATTCAGAGTTGTGTCGCAAATGTGTGACATAAATTTACAGTGCTTCCAAATGTAACTTATTAAGCCATGTTGTAGATATTACAGGTTTAAAATAAAGTGCAAAGTGTGCGAAAGTTCAAGGAATATTTTCCTTATTTTTCGCACATTTGTAAATTTAAAACGTGTTAGAGAGGTGTTATTTCTATTTCATTAGCTGGCGACTTATAAATCACCTAGGATCAACGTTATTATCATCGGTTTGCCGTTTTTTTCGTTTGTTTGTTCGACGGAGTGGCTTAGCGTAAGCGAATAGTTAATTGAGTAATACCTTGATCTTTGTTAGCGTAGTTGCTCTGCGTGCATGTCGAGTCCGGAGATTATTATTACTGGATTAAATGACTAACGTAAAAGTAACTCAAATCAACATTAAAAACGTTTTGAGCCATTGAACATTTTGTTTTGCATAAACGTCCACTACGCCCCTATTGCTAATTACCGCAATAAACGATCTTATCGCAACTTTCATTTTCAGTTAATTTATTGTTGTTAATAAAATAAAAAATATATAAAATATCAGATTTGATTTCGTGCGGTAGACAACCTATATTCCGGTTGTCTATTACGAAAAAAATGACGAATTAATTCTTGCTCGTATAATCGTTTTTGTTGCTGTTGCTATTGAAGACGACGTCGACGACGATGATAATGATGATGAGCCTAACCTTTGCCGTGCAGAAATGTGAGTTTAATTTAATGTATTTATGTAAAGAATTCATTACGCAAGATATGAGTAAATTTATTTCATATCTCATATTGTATGCCTACGTGCCCATAATTCCTAACATTAAATCTATTTATTAAGCTTCCTGTTGGTCAACGCTATGAATAGGCCCATCACCATTATAGCGTCGTTATTATATACGCCCGAGTCAAGTAATTAACCAGTTTGAAATTTGACGCGTTACTACAAATACATTGCTCTTCTCATCTGAAGTTCGGATGCTGCGACGCGTGCAATTATCGTTCCGTGTTTCCAGAAACCATATAGCAGCTCCCTGCCTTACCTTACGCCGACTCTTTATCTTTCCACTCATCTCTATCTTTCAGTTCCAGTGATCTTCTGTCTTAATGCTGAGGGCCGGATTCGGTTCTTTGAAGGGACTGAATACCAATGAAAAGCTATCAGTAGAAAATATTAGTGGCGACCCCGTACTTTAAATTATTAAAAATAAAAAAGCTACAACAAGATATATTTTAACAGTCATGCAGCAAAGTGCACTGTGCAAGAAAAAAACAACTCAAGTTTTAAATAGGGTTAGAGAAAAAAGGATATTTAACATAATAATGACAGGTTCTGCGCAATTTGCAGAAGTGGTGGTGTAAGGACAAAAAATTCAAACACCCGTAAAAGTGTCTGAAAAAAGCAAATAGTAAATAATAGTGTACTTTTTGAGGTTAAATTTATACATTTTGACCATTATAGCGTTTTTATTAAACATATTTAAAACGATAAAAAAATGATTATAATAATGTGCATGCAACATGTCCAGACCATTTTGGAGACTTCTGGGTAACAGCCATGCACGCGTTGCCCATTCCGCAAGCTGCCCTGTTTTTACTTTCGCTCTTTCGTTTTTTCCATTACAAAATGGTCACTGAATTGCAATATAATTTATCGACTTTTGTCGTTTTTAGGGACAAGTGTCTTTTGTTCAGGAGTTTGTGATCAGTATTGATTATAGAGGTGCATTTTTTTCCAAAGTTGTTTGCAGGGCGTGTAATTGTTTTACATAACCGCGGGCGCTTTATGGACGTATTGCATGAAACATGTGGAGGCCTTTTAGGAGATCAGTTCATATTGAAATCATTATGCTTAGTAAGTCGACATGCCAATCATTGTATCAAGTGCTTTTGTCGCGAGTTGCAACTTGTGTATGCGCTATTTAGGTTTCCGCCAGAAAGATACGAATAAAAGCAGCAGCTGAAACGTTGAACTCTTTCATGCGGACTCTGTGCAGTTACTGTGAGTAAATGTTAGACAGCGGAACAATTACATGTATTGGGCCTCAAGTTTGAAGTCAAAGCAAAAGCAGCAACTTGACAAACACGCGACTTGTGCATAGCCTACAGATGCGAATTTGTTCCAGTTAATGATGACACAAGAACACGATGACAGAAACTCATGCAGCCGTCGTCATAGCAACTACAATTATTTTGCTGTTGGACCTGACGTAGGCCTAGTTTGTCATTATCAGGACTTTCATTTAGTCGACCAGACGTTTACGTTGAAATTACGCGCTAAGCCTAAATGTGAGTTAAATTATGTGTATAAGCATTATTTGTGAAAATATTTTACTTGGATTAATAAACTTTTAATCCATTGTTAGAGCAATCTGCGATATATCATATATAGTAAATTGATTTTAAACATCACTGGATAATATTTTGAAGTAAGGCAAATAACGCGGAACAAACCGAATTTGTAAATGTAAAGCAACATGGAGCAAATTTTGTTGTAACATGTGTCAGACTGTTGACTTTTGACAATCTGAGCTAAAAATTAATACACCGATTGCTCTTGCCTTAGAGAACGTTTATAGCAATTTGCTTTTAGCGTTTATTCGTTTAAAATCAAATTGCAGCACATCGATTCGTTGGGCAGTTGTTTTACAACAAATCGTGCAGCAAGCGGTAGAGCATCTCGACATGCCAAGGTGATGCCAGGATGTTGTAGATTTGCTGTAGCAAATCATTAACAGATAGATGTAGTGTTGTTTGAGCTTTATCGGACAACCGGCGAGAATCTGCCAACAGGTGAAAGCAGTGGCCGTAGTCAAGATGGAGAGACTGGCTGAGTACACGCGCTGATGTCGCATTGCTGTGGAATATTCAGCATTGGCACCTTCACATGCTGAGTAGTGACAATCACACAGCACTAGCAGTATGGAAACCATAGCTCACTGCTACAGGTGACAAGGTAGGATTTGACTGTAGGGTTGTGCTGCCTATTAAATACTTGAAATTACGATTGAGTAATATTTAATGGCGTGACTACTTTCACAAAAGAAAACGTTTATTTTTTGCAAAAATATTTAACATGATATTTACAAAATTGCAAAATAAAATTCGCCCAACGATATTATATCATGGTCACATTTAAGGATACATATTTTAGTTTATAAAATAACAAATTCTACGTTTGCAATGATTAACACATTTTTGCAAATCCAAGGTCGACGTGTAAAAATGCAGTTACATAAACATAAGTAATTATTAAAGTAGGCTTATAGCAATTTTACTTACTTACTTGTTTATCGAATGAGTACCTGTACTCGAGTACTTGTTAAGGTAGTCGACGAGTACGCGAATATTTAAATTACTGGTATATAGTGTGGTTAAATTACCGGTAACAAACGTCGCTGGTAACTCACCGGTAATTAAGCCGTAAATTACCGGTAAGTTACCCACGACTCACAACACTACTCGTATAGCACAGCTCCAGTATTTGACACTTTCTGGAATATAGTCACAGGTACAGAGGCGCTATCATACAAAGCCTCCCTCCCTAGACACTACACGTTCTTAGCATAGAGATTAATGAGACAGCCAGTCAGTCAGCGAAGAAATCAAGCAAGCTTCGTTCAGTGAGCTCTGGGACTCTGCGTATATACAGACCGCGGTGAGATGTAGAACATATCTGAACAGGTAGAGATGTCGGCGCCGAAAACCGACATTTTATGCGATCGTCCACGTTCTTCCTCATCGTTTCGTCGTAGACGTCAGAGTACGCACAACAAACACTAATACTGGGAATACAGGCTGCGGATAAAATTGTTGAACTGTGGTTATTTAACAACAAAAACAACAGTAACTGTATTAGCCCGGATATATATTAAGAATAGCTTATGTCAAATTTAATTTGCGTGATGATAGATACATTTTCTTTATTGTATAGCTGGTAAATACAAACAGGCTATATTTTGTACGCTGTTACTATTATTTTAGGTGTCTCAAAAATATAGAGCACGTTATCACGTGCCAGTCACTAAGTTTTTATACTGATGTCCTTGGTCATGAGGTGTGAGCGCTATAGAAAGTTTCCAGCAGAAATATGTGAGACATATAGCTGAACGTAACGTAGTTCTTCCATGCAGACTCTGCGCAGTTAACGTGCAATGTCGCATGCGTATATATTAGACAGAGAAACAATAAGTACGCCTCGTATCACGTCTGAAGTCAAAGCAGAAGCAGTAGCATGAAAGGAAAAAAGCAGGCATGGGTGTTTTTGTTCGCGGATCGTAACAATGTAAGCTGCAGGTAAAAAAAGCACGAAGTTGACAATAGGCGACTGCTTGGGCCGACCGCTACCGAAGCAAGGCTGTGGACCGTGGTCACACGTAGAAAAAGAAAAACATTGTCAAGAATATTTCGCAATTTTTGGCGTTTTATTCTGCACGTAATTACGCCTAAAAGCTGTGCCAAATGTTTTCCGCCAAGACGCGGTAAAATGTTTTAAAACATTGTACAACCATTACGCTTGGTTTAAAGACAGAAAGTGGTTATACGTAAAAAAACGAAAGTGCTCGTTCATGGTTATTTCGTATTTTACGTGTAATCCCGATTTAACAAAAATAAACGTATGATTTTAGTGTAAATTGAGGTTTATAATTTATGGCATAATTTGCAAAACAGTGCGACAGACAACGACAATAGGTGTTCACTATAAATGGCGAAGCCGAAAAAGCCTGCGGTGTTTACATGCGATCCCCGATCAACCTATTTTTATCTTCTTTGTCTTTTCGTTTTGCTAGTTGACGATGAAGTAGTCATCATTGTACCGTTTCTGTCTACTGAATAATTATATAATCTGTCTCTTGTCTATGCCGCATGTTTTTTATTTGTGTTAGGTCTTTTTCATACAATCGGGAAATGGGTGGTGGATTATGGGCTATTATAGTGAAAGTCTAGATTGTATTTGGCTTGAATGGGCTCGGGTTGCAGTAATACATGTAGAGGTAAACACGCTATTACTTAAACATCCGCAGTCAATAATTTTGGTATCACCCGCATAAAGTCATCAGCGTAACAGGATTTCTCAATGAGGGTTCAAAGTTTTATATTATATGTCTTTTTCATCCCTCGAGGCTACTGTTTTTCTCTATTTTTTTCCTTTATTTTATTCATTTTAGGAGATCTGGAACACTCTAAACTCCCTAGCGTTTAACGCTGTATAAAACACAAAAAAACTCTGTTTGCCAAAAACGGCAAAACATTACAACAGACAGTTTTACGTCTGCGATCAGTATAGTAATGGGCTATAAAATGTACATTAAACATTTTATCTTCAGTGGGATATTGACCACCCACCCGGGCCACCCACCACCACCTCAATGCCTCTCTGCGTACGTCACTGTCGGGTGGATCTTCAAACGATCGTCTGTAACTAAGAGGATCGACGGTTTGCAGGGCGAGCACCTGCTACATCCGGGATCTTCGTCGCTTGCACGCAGGCTGATGATGCTATAAATAGCGATTAATTAGCGGACACGGCACGAAATGGACAACGAACGGAGGACTACTGTTACTGCTAGTGTAATGAACGCAGAGTCAGATAGCCTGCATCGCTGTTAGCTCATTACGCCTGTCAGGATTTGCGTCTTCTTCCATGTAGCTAAACCAATGAACCGTCGCTACTGACGTCAAGTCGCAGTAAAACAGATCAACAGAGACATAAAAAGAAGTTGCGGTCTTCTCTTAGAAGTCCCGGATACGGTAATACATTAAATACTGTAGCATATAATGATAATGTATCGCCAATTCACCACACATAAAATTTTCATTGTACAACAACTTTTGGTCAACAGAATATTTGTTTAAATTGATTCAATTATATCGCAATAGTACTGTTTTCACAACTTTTGGCTGCAGTCGTGCGTCATCGAGCAAACGACGGTCTACGATACAGCACTGTCTGGAGTGGTAAAAGTTCGTATTGTGTACTCGTTATGCCCACATTAGCAAAGCTGTAACTAGTACATACTGTATACTCGTCTGGTTCTCTGAGTCGCATCGCCATCAACGTCCAATGATTAAAGCCGTGAAGTCTCGATCGTTTGTACAGCACAGCCGATCAACGGATTTTTTACGCGCGATAGCAGAATGCTTCGCGCGTCTTAGCCATCGTCTAAACGTCTGTCCGTCTGTCTGTCTCTCACACTCGTGGACTGTATGAAAACGGTGCAAGCCAGGATCACGAAATTTTCACTGTGGGCTGCCCCAAGGACTTTAGTTTATCAGGACAAAATTTCGTGCCCGTGGGTGCTGGGGTTTCCCTCGAACGAGGGCGTCAAAGAGGGGTATCTCTCTAAAAGACGTTATTTTGTCGCTATTGGCTTGTATAGTGTGAAAACGGTTGCAAATAGGTACAGACATGCTGCTTATTATAACAAGCACTGGTGACAGGCTTTTTAGATTTATCAACATGGATGACCTTGAACGACTTTTAACCCCCCTTCCAAAAAAGGTTTTTAGTAAATTTTTCGCAATTTTCAGATGCAGCGCACATTTCAACACTGAATTGTGACGAAATGGCTTGAGATAGACCAAGACAACCTGCGTATGAAATTTTTAGCAACCGGCACAGGCGGGCGTCATATGCAGCTACCACCCCTTAAAGTGGTTATTTTACCGCAATTATCTCGTGTAGCGTGAAAACGGTTGCAGATAAGCACAGACATGCTGCCTATCGTAACAAGCAATAGTAAGTAAAGTTAGTAAAGTGTAAATTTATATAGCGCATACTCAAAAACATCTCTAATGCGCTTAATACATTTTGTTCATTAATATCTGGCAAAAATGTACGTCTTCAGTTGACGTTTGAAAGTATTGAGACTCAGTTCTGGGTCACGAAGACTGTCTGGCAGCGA